>JAAGKN010000323.1_pt1 | contig 103121 bp, 88 predicted proteins | sample 6206371 | NCBI WGS metagenome assembly JAAGKN01 (sample SAMN11533720, study PRJNA540317) | gut metagenome | isolation source: fecal pellets from male and female animal of same cohort | host: Peromyscus leucopus | place: USA:CA | collected 2017
ATGCGCTGAAAGCAAATATCACCACAGCGCAGGTGGACACAATCAGAAGAATACAACTATCACCGGAACTCACATCTTGGATGCCAAATGCCGGAGAACTCGCCTATTCAAGACTACACGATAGATTGGCATTTGCATACAGACTTCATCCGATAATTGAAATATTTGGAATGGACGGAAAGCCGGTTAAGCAAGTGCGAATTTGCGAAGACACGTTCAATCCCGCTACTCTTAACGAAGCCGATTTTGAAGACTTGAATCCCCTTCACTTCATTGACATCACCACAACTGACGACTACATCTATGCGCTGATGTGGGGATGCAGATATGCCGAAATAAAAACAAACGCCCCGACTATCTATGTGATAGACTGGAGCGGTAATATCGTCAAGGTCATTTCAATAGACCTTACTCTTCATCGGATTGCCTCGATATCAGAGAATCAGATTATCGGGTGGGACGGGAATCAGTTTCTCCTTATCAATCTGCCAGATTAAAGATTGGCCATGTGGGCCACAAGTTCCTCATCCTCTATGACGCGCTGTATGTGGAGGAAGTGCTTGCTGTAATACTGTCCATCGGGGAAGTTCTGGATGGTGACACCCTTCTTGCATGATGCATGGATAAACTTCAACGAGCCGTTTTCCTCATTGACTTCAACCACCATACCTACATGACCCACAGTCTTGCCCCCTGCACGACCGCTGAAGAACATCAGGTCGCCCACACGTACATCATCCATGCTCACACGCTTGCCCTGCGCGCCCTGAGCTCTTGACGAGGGGCTGATAGAGTAGCCGAACTTACGATAGACGTAGCTTGTGAAACCACTGCAGTCAAGTACTTTCGGCCCCTTGCCGCCATGTACATACCGGCATCCTATGTAATCCTTGGCATAGTCAACCATAGCATCCTGAAGTTCGGCAAGCATGGCATCCATAGAGGGCTCTTCATCAAGAAGCTCCGAAAGAGTAGGCATCAATACATCTTCATTGCCATTCTCAAAAGGATTATCCACGCCGGGAAGATTGTGCTTGATATCTTCACTTGCTGTACCCGAACCGATAGAGTAGGCGGGGATATTGAAAATTAATGAGATTGTTGCGGCAATAGAGAGTATTAATGAACGTTTCATACGGTTTGTTTCGCTGTGATTGATGCTGCAAAGTTACACTGTTAATAATACCCTTACAAAACTGTTAAAATTAACCTACAGGCAATTAGTAGCAGATTTTCACACAATTTTAACTTTTAATTGTGAACGAATATTAACAACACCCCGCAAATATTGCACAAACCTACACATTCGTGTGCCAACAGCAGTTCTATTTGCAAACCAAAGTTAATTATTGTATTTTTATTTCGTACAAAATTAACATTACCAATTTTAGCGCAAGTAAAACAAACACCAACACACTATTTTACAGTGAAGTACGACAAAAGAGTGCACACATCATAAAGACATGCGCACTCTTTTATTTAACTTTATTTTAGAAATAGCTTTGTAACCTCAGCTATTGCACAGCAATGATATTATCTCTTCGCTTATATCCGATGGATCAAGATGGTTAGCCTTCATCATAGCAGAATAGTCATACCTGTCAGCAAACTCTTTCTTTAGACCATAGCATCGAACCATCATATCGCAGTCCGTACCATAATAGCGGGCAATCTTCTCACCGAAGCCTCCGTCAAGAATACCATCCTCCAATGTAATGACAAGGCGGTGCTTTGACTTCAGAACGGAAAGCATCTCTCTATCAAGGCCGCTGAGATAGCGCGGATTGATCAATGTGGCCTTTATATCCTTCTCTGCAAGCGTATCGGCAACCTGTTCGCCAAGCCCGAAGAAAGATCCGGCAGCTATTATAGCCACATCGGTACCCTCGCGTACCATAGAATAGCGGTCAAGCTCAGAATAATCATCGGGGAACGTCCGGCCCGACTCCACAACCTTGCAGCCCGGCACACGCAGAGCCACAGGGTAGCGATCCTGCTTCATGGCCCAACCGAGCATAGCCAGATATTCCTCCTTGCAGGTCGGGGCAAGATACACAATACCCGGAATATTGCTTACAAGAGCTATATCAAACCATCCGAGGTGCGTCACATCATTCATGCCAAGCACGGTACCGTAGAAGATACCTATCACTGCAGGAGAGCCGTTGATTGACAAGTCCTGCGAGAGCTGATCGTATGCACGCTGAATAAACGAACTCACCACTCCGAAAAAAGGCTTTCCGCCACCACGTGCTATACCGGAAGCGAGCGCTACAGCCGCCTGTTCAGCTATGCCGACATCGACAAACTGTTCCCCTGCCTGAGCTCGGCGCTCAGGAGTGAAACCTATCACTCCGGGCGTTCCGGCGGTGATAGCCACCACATCCTTGTCAGCTTTCATCATATCCATAAGCGCATCAGCGGTAATATCTCCATAATCCGGCTCCTCGTCCATATTCAGCGGCGCACCTGTAGTGATATCAAACGGAGCGCCATAATGGAAATGCTCACGGTCGGCCTCGGCCGGTGCAAAACCTTCGCCTTTCTGAGTATGGATATGCACCACTACCGGCTTTACGGAATCCTTGACCTCACGAAATACGTCGATAAGACGATGCAGATCATTGCCATACGCCACATATCGGTAATCAAAGCCCATAGCTTTGAAGAAATTGCACTGACATGTGCCATTTGACTCGCGCAGCTGACGCAGATTTTCATACAGTCCGCCATGATTCTCCGCTATGGACATCTCATTATCGTTCACTACCACGATGAAGTTTGATCCAAGCGTTGCAGCATAGTCAAATCCCTCAAAAGCCTCACCACCGCTGAGAGAGCCATCGCCAATAAAAGCGATCACATTCTCCTTTCCCCCTTTAAGGTCACGCGCCTTTGCAAGCCCGGCGGCAAGAGCCAGACTGGTGGAGGTATGGCCTATCTTGAACAGGTCAGCGGCGCTTTCGTCGGGGTTTGTATAGCCCGACACCTTGTCATAGTCAGCCGGATTGACAAATGCATCCATTCGTCCGGTAAGCATCTTATGCACATAGCTCTGATGGGACACATCATATACTATCTTATCCATCGGGAAGTCAAACACATAGTGGAGCGCAAGCGTAGCTTCGACCACACCGAGGTTAGGACCTATATGGCCACCATGGCGGCTGAGCTTCACGAGCAGAGCCGCACGCAACTTGTCATTGAGTGCCTCAAGTTCCGCCTCCGACAGTCCCTTCAGATCGGCAGACGAATGAATATCAGTAAGTTCCATAATTATAGACTAATTTTCACTTAAATAGATAACAAAACAAACGGTCCGTATCACATACAGCGGTATGCAAACGGCACACAAATATAACACATCCCAAAAGAAAACGGCAAACCGACATGCGCAATTGGCATACGATTATTTTTTAACACTCAAAATTTGCACCGAAACGCAATATTATATTACCTTTACTCCGATGCTTGACTACGATCGTTTGATATTCAATATCGATATTGACAGCGACAAGCCCCGGCCCGGCGCATTGCTTGTAGCTGAACCATTTATGGATGACGATTATTTCCGCCATTCAGTAATCTGCATTGTCGAATATGGTCCGGACGTAACCGCTATGGGCATCGTGCTGAACCGAAGCACCACCTACACCCTGCAAGGACTGCTTAGCGAAGTTACCCGCACAGAACCTATCACCGTATATTGCGGAGGGCCTCTTTCATGCGACCGTCTTTACTATCTGCACACACTGGGGCCCAAGCTTATTCCCGGGTCACGCGCAGTAGCACCCGGCCTATATATCGGCGGTGATTTCAAAGCCATTATCGAATATGTCAACGACGGACTTCCGATAGAGGGCTGCGTGCGTTTTTTTGTAGGCTACAGCGGATGGAGCGTAGAGCAGCTTGACATAGAGATAAGCCAGCGCACATGGGCCGTGGCCGACATGCAGACTCCTCCCGGCATGACACTGACCGGCAGCGACGACTCTTACTGGCACTGTCATGTACGGCAGCTTGGCAATGCCTATCGCGGATGGCGCTATCACCCCCAGAATCCACACTGCAATTAGCCCCTCGACACATACTTTTGGCCCCACGCAAAGAAACCTCGTTACCGATAAAGATTTAGTTAATTTTTCGGTTCAATTCTTATAAAATACACATTATATAATGTATCTTTGCATCAATATTACACATTTTACCATTTGCCAATGAAAAAAGTATTTGTTTCGGTCATGGTTGCATGCTCTGCCCTGGCCGCCGCAGCTTCAGCCACACAATCGCCCATGTGGTTGCGCGATGTTGCGATTTCACCTGACGGCAACACGGTTGCATTCACCTACAAAGGTGATATCTTTACCGTGCCTACCTCCGGAGGACTGGCCCGTCAGCTCACGAGCCACAAAGCTTACGACAGCAAACCTATATGGAGCCCTGACGGAAGCAAGATTGTGTTCAGAAGTAACCGCGAAGGTACTGACGACATTTATGTAATGGATGCCAAGGGCGGCACAGCCACACGCCTGACAACCTCAGCGAATGTGGAAACCCCCATTACATTCCTCGACAACACCCAGCTTCTGTTCAGCGAATCAGGCATGCCGGCACGCAATTCAGCCCAAGCCCCGTTCCTCGGACAGACATACGTGCTCGACATCACAAAGCCCGGTATCCGTCCGAAGCTTTATCTGTCGCTGCCTATGACCGCCGCCAGCGTCAACGCTGCAGGCAAGCTCCTATACAATGACCGCAAAGGCTTCGAGGATCCCCTGCGTAAGCACGAGCGTTCAAGCGGCACAAGCGATATATGGCTCTACGACAACGGTAAGTTCACACAGCTCACCACTTTCAACGGCCACGATGTGAATCCCGTATGGGCTCCCGGCGAAAACAATTTCTATTTCGTAAGTGAGGAGGATGGCACTCTGAATGTATATTCTCGTTCGATTGATGGCAAGAGTAAGCGTCAGCTCACCCACTTCACCAAACATCCCGTGCGTTCGCTGTCAGCCTCAGGCAACGGCACACTCGCATTCAGCTGGGATGGAGAAGTCTACACCATGGCTCCCGGCGCTTCCGAACCTGTAAAGCTCAACATCGAGGTTGTCACTGACGACTATGACTCCGATATAATCAAGAGTCTGCGCAACTATGGCGCCACAAATATGGCAGTCAGCCCTTCAGGCGAGGAAGTTGCATTCGTGATACGTGGCGACATCTACGTGACCTCAACAAAATACAAGACCACAAAGCGCATCACCGACACTCCCGACCAGGAACGTTGCGTGAGCTTCGCTCCTGACGGACGCACACTGGTTTACGACAGCGACCGTGGCGGCAAGTGGCAGCTGTTCACCACTACCATAAAGAATCCCTCGGAGAAGAACTTCACCTACGCTACCGAACTTGTTGAAGAGCCGCTGTATAGCTGCGCCACCACAGCTCAGCAGCCTGAATATAGCCCTGACGGCAAGAAAGTGGCATTCCTTGAGGACCGCACCGAACTGCGTGTGATAGACGTGAAGAGCAAGCAGGTCAACACCGCGCTTGACAAAAAATACAACTACTCCTACACTGACGGCGATGTAACATTCCAGTGGAGCCCCGACAGCCAGTGGTTCCTTGTTGACTACATCGGCACCGGCGGATGGAACAATACCGACATCGCCCTCGTTCGCGCTGACGGCTCAGAAGTAATTGACCTCACAGAAAGCGGTTACAGCGACGGCAACGCCAAGTGGGCGCTTGGCGGCAAGGCCCTTGTGTACGCCACCGGACGCTACGGCATGAAGGCCCACGGCTCATGGGGCAATCAGACTGACGCCATGCTGATGGTGCTTGACTCCGAAGCATGGGATGACTTCAACATGACCGAAGAGGAAGCCGCGCTCAAAGAAAAAGAGAGCAAGGATTCAGAAAAGAAAGATGACGACAAGAAGGCCGACGATAAGAAGTCAAAGAAGAAAAAGTCAAAGAAAGACGACAAGAAGGAGAAAGCTGACGACGACAAAGCAGTCAAGCCGGTTGAGTTTGACCTCGCCAACCGCCGTTACCGCGTAGCCCGCCTGACTCCCTCGTCAACATTCATGGGCGACCATTTCCTTTCTCCCAAAGGCGACAAATTCTACTACGTGGCTCCCGCTACCGAAGGTGGAGCCAACCTTATGTGCCGCGACATGAAGAAAGGCGATACCAAAGTGCTATGCAAAGGCATATCCGGCGGATTTGTTCCTGACAAAAAGGGTGAGAATCTGTTTGTGATGAGCTGGGGCGGCATGAAGAAAGTGAACCTTTCAAACGGCGCTGTCGACAATATCGAATTCGAGGCTCCCTACGACCGTCATCCCTCGATGGAGCGCGAATATATGTACAACCACATGCTCAGCCAGGTGAAGGACAAGTTCTACGATGTGAATCTTCACGGAGTTGACTGGGACGGCTATGGCGAACATTACCGCAAGTTCCTCCCGCACATCAATAACAACCGCGACTTTGCAAATCTGCTCAGTGAAATCCTTGGCGAACTTAACGCCTCACACACCGGCGGACGTGCAGGCTCGTTCTACAATGACTACAGCGGTCAGTTCCTGGCAAACGCCAACCTCGGTGCTTACTTCGATCCCGAGTATCAGGGCGAAGGCCTGAAAGTAGAGGAAGTGTTGGCCCGCGGTCCTCTTTCTACAAAGAAAGCCGACATCAAAGCCGGCGATATCATTCTGGCTATTGACGGAACTACAATCGCTCCCGGAGCTGACTACAACACACTTCTTGAAGGCAAGAGCGGACGTCGCGTACTGCTCAAGGTCAAGAAAGCTGACGGCTCTACCAAAGAAGTTATTGTAAAACCGATCAACTCCGGCACACTCAGCTCACTGCTTTACCAGCGTTGGGTAGAACGCAACGAAGCTATTGTCGATAGCATTTCCGGCGGCCGTATCGGTTATGTACATGTCCAGGGTATGAACACCCCCAGCTTCCAGACTGTATATGACCGTCTGCTCGGCAAATACCGCAACTGCGACGCCGTAGTGGTCGACACACGCTACAACGGTGGCGGCTGGCTCCACAATGACCTGGCCCTGCTGCTCAGCGGTAAGGAATATGTGCGCTTCATGCCCCGCGGCCGTTACATCGGCAGTGAGCCCTTCTCACAGTGGACCAAACCGTCAGCCATGCTGGTAAATGAAAGTAACTACTCTGATGCCCATGGCACACCGTTCGTTTACCAGACACTCGGCATAGGCGATATCATCGGTGCTCCTATCCCCGGTACCATGACAGCCGTATGGTGGGAAACTCAGATTGATCCGGACATCATCTTCGGTATACCTCAGGTGACAAGCATGGACATGAAAGGCAACGTTCTGGAAAATCACCAGCTGAACCCCGACGTGCTTATCTACAACCAGCCCGGTGAAATCCTTTCAGGACACGACGCACAGCTTGAAGGTGCGGTAAAGCATCTGCTGAAAAAAGTGGATAGCGCCAAGAAGTAAATTCCCCGTATAAACATATTCACTGCCGGCCCGCTCTATCTCACGATAGGGCGGGTCCTGTTTTATCGCAGTCCAACTATTTTGCCATACGCCCTTTTTTCACTACTTTTGCATCTGATTTTACAAGAGATACAGTTTTGACAATATGAGGTTTGACGAGTTTGACCTAAGCTATGACGTGCTTGACGCACTTGATTCAATGCACTTCGAAGAGTGCACCCCTATTCAGGAACAATCAATCCCGGTAGTACTTGAGGGACGCGACCTCATAGCCGTGGCTCAGACCGGAACCGGAAAAACAGCCGCTTATCTGCTCCCCGTCATAAGCGAGCTATCGGACTATGACTTCCCGAAAGATGCCGTCAACTGCATAGTCATGGCCCCCACGCGCGAGTTAGCCATGCAGATTGACCGTCAGCTTGAAGGATTCAGCTATTTCATCAACATCAGCTCCCTTCCCATATATGGAGGCACCGACGGAGCTACCTTCGCGCAACAGCAACGCGGACTTAAGCTCGGGGCCGATGTGGTGATCGCCACACCGGGCCGCCTGCTAGCCCACCTGCAGATGGGCTATGTGGATCTGTCGCGAGTGTCATTCTTCATTCTCGACGAGGCCGACCGCATGCTCGACATGGGATTCTACGATGACATCATGCAGATTGTGAAGCACCTGCCCAAAGAGAGGCAGACGCTGATGTTCTCAGCCACCATGCCTCCAAAAATCCAGCAGCTTGCCAAAACAATACTCAATGACCCGGCTGAGGTAAAAATAGCAGTCTCAAAACCGGCTGAGAAAATCGACCAATCGGCCTACGTATGCTACGAGCCTCAGAAGCTGCACATACTTAAGCATCTGTTCAGCACCATGCACTCGCAGCGCGTCATAGTGTTCGCCTCTTCGAAAATAAAAGTCAAGGAACTCTCGCGTGAACTGCGCCGAGCCAAATATAAAATAGGAGAGATGCATTCCGACCTCGACCAGACAAAACGTGACGAGGTAATGCTCGACTTCAAGGCCGGACGTGTTGACATCCTTGTAGCCACGGATATCGTAGCGCGCGGAATTGACATCGAGGATATCACAATGGTGGTCAACTACGATGTGCCGCATGATGCTGAGGATTATGTACACCGTATCGGGCGTACCGCCCGTGCTCAGGCCGACGGTACAGCCGTCACATTTGTCAGCGAGCAGGACCAGCAGAAATTCGGATATATCGAACGTTTTCTTGAGAAAGAGATCAGAAAGAATCCTATTCCCGAAAGCATAGGCGAGGGCCCCCGATACAATCCTGAGCGCAGACAGCGCGGAGGCCGCCAGAACGGGCGTAACAATAACCGAGGACGCAAACCATCATCAGGCAACGGCTCAGCAACGCGTCAAAAACCACAGGGTCGCAACCACGCTCCAAAACGTCAGGAAAACAGCCCGGCAGCGAATGCGAAAACACAGCCATCGAACAACCGTAACCGCAACCGCCGCCGCAACAACAACCGACCGCACACCCCAAAGGATTCAAACTCCCCCACATCCTCAAACTAAACATTAGTTTGGTATTTCGATAAGTAATGTGTACCTTTGCCGTCAGCACGACAAAGGGGTGCCGCCATGTGCGTACATATATGTATGTCTACGCAAAGCGGCTGAGATTATTACCCTTCGAACCTGATACGGTTAGCACCGGCGCAGGGATTGTTGATACTCTCAGGCCATGCCTTATTGTCGGCAACGTAGGACTATGACAGTCCGCAACGTTAATCTAACAACGATGTTATAACAGGCATGAGAACTTATATCCCAGTACTTTCTATAGCCGGTTCCGACTCATCAGGCGGCGCCGGAATTCAGGCTGACATCAAGACCATATCAGCTCTCGGATGCTATGCCATGACGGCCATTACAGCCATCACGGCTCAAAACACCATGGGTGTGCTTGACATCCAGGGCATAGACACGTCAATTGTACGGGCCCAGATTGATGCGGTGTTTACAGATGTACCCCCGTTGGCTGTAAAGACAGGTATGCTTCATAACGCAGAGATAGTGGAATGCGTGGCCGAAAAGATGCAGCAGTACAGTGTAAATACACTTGTGATAGACCCGGTAATGGTTTCGACATCTGGCTCCATGCTCCTTTCGGACGATGCGGTAAACATCATGACCGACAAACTTTTTCCTCTTGCCGCACTGATCACACCAAACCGCATGGAAGCGCTCCGGCTCACCGGCACCGAGGATGTTAACGAACAGGCACGTGTATTATCCGAAATGGGATGCCGCAACATCCTGCTCAAAGGTGGTGATTCGGACGATAATAATGTAAAAGTTGACTATCTGAAGCTTTCAACCGAACCGGAACTCATAGCGCTGCGTGCCGATGCGGTCGACACAAACAATACACACGGTACCGGTTGCACACTATCCTCAGCCATAGCGTCATATCTGGCTATGGGATTGGACATCGAAGATGCCTGCATACGGGCCAAGCTCTATATAACACGCGCTCTTGCAGCAGGTGCCCGAATAATGTCAGGACATGGTCACGGGCCGGTCAACCATCTTTTCGGTCCCCGTCATATGAAATACCTAAACATTGACAGTAATGGAAATTATATTAAACAGCAAAAAAATTACCGTCGATGACGGTATGACGCTATCACGCGTGCTCGAACAGCAGGGTATTGCCCCGACAGGAATCGCCACAGCTGTCAACGGCGCCGTGGTAAGTCGCGACAAACGTGACGGTTACACCCTGACGCAAGGCGACAATATTGTTATAATAAAGGCTTTCTACGGAGGGTGAAACGCATTGCCATTACACCTGAGGCTATTCATCCCGCGGAACCGGAAGCTATATGCGCCATCCTTGACCATGGATGGGACATGGTGCATCTAAGGCACCCCGGAGCTGATATAAAATCTCTACGGTATCTGCTTGACCGGATTCCTGCGGCACTGCATACGCGCATACGCCTGCACAGCTGCTTCGAGCTTACAGGCGAATATCAGCTCGGAGGGATTCACCTCAACTCACGCAATCCGCAGCCTCCCCCCGGATACACCGGACGCAGAAGCCGGTCATGCCATGCTATCAGCGAACTTCAGCAATGCGCAGGGTTTGACTACGTGACTTTAAGCCCCGTATTTGACAGCATCAGCAAAAATGGCTACCGAGCGGCATTTACGTCTGAAGAGCTGTCGGCCATGCACTTTCCGGATACCATAAGTGTTATAGCATTGGGAGGTATCAATCCGGAGAATGCCCGCACACTCCTGGACACCCCTTTCGCCGGCTATGCCGTGCTCGGATATCTGTCTGAAGCGTATGGTGATAGCCTGTTACTTGAACAACGACTAAAACTATTTGACTCATGTTACAATTCATAACCCATCCCTCAGAAAAGTATTCAATAGCTGAAGAGGTACAGATGGCCATAGAAGGTGGCTGCCGCTGGATTCAGCTCCGCATGAAAGATGCATCGGACGAAGAAGTACGCAACGTAGCACTTGAAATCATACCTATGTGCCAGGAGACTGACACATTCCTGATAATTGATGATCGCGTTGAGCTTGTCAACGAACTCCGCGTTTCAGGAGTGCACCTCGGCAAAGAGGACATGGACCCCATGCAGGCCCGTGAAATTCTTGGCCCGCATGCCATAATAGGAGTCACAGCCAACACCGCCGCCGATATTATCAAATTCAAAGGTAAGGATGTTGACTATGTAGGACTCGGGCCATTCCGATTCACCACTACAAAAAAGAAACTTGCACCGAAAATCGGGCTGGAAGGTTATACTGAAATAGTCAAAGAGGTCAGAGCCGCCGGCGTGGAACTACCTATTGTAGCAATTGGTGGAATTACGGAGGATGACGTGAAACCGCTTATGGCTACAGGAGTCAACGGCATAGCCATGTCAGGAGCCATAATAGGCGCTGACGACCCGATGCTCTATACCTCGTCCGTCATGGAAAAACTGCTTGGTATACCGGGCAAATAAACCGTTCTACTATCATTATCACATACTGAAAAATGACTGACATTCTTACTATCGGAGGACGTGAGTTCCACTCACGCCTCTTTGTCGGCACAGGTAAATTCGCATCAAACCGTCTTATGCTCGATGCCATACTTGCCTCCGGCTCGGAGATGATAACCGTGGCCATGAAACGTATCGACATGGAGCATGAAGAAGAGGACGATATGCTCCGCCACATCAACCGAGAGCATGTGCAGTTTCTCCCCAACACCTCAGGAGTGCGCAACGCTGATGAAGCTGTCCTTGCGGCGCGGCTGGCCCGCGACTGCTTCGGCACCGATTTCATAAAACTTGAGATACACCCCGACCCCAAATATCTGCTGCCTGATGCCGTGGAGACACTGCATGCCACAGAGATTCTTGCACGTGAAGGGTTCAAGGTACTCCCCTATATCCAGGCTGACCCCGTGCTGTGCAAGCGGCTCGAGGAGGTCGGCACTGCCGCAGTGATGCCGCTCGGCGCTCCCATAGGCACCAACAAAGGGCTTAAGACCCGCGATCTGCTTGAAATAATCATCGCGGAGAGCCGCGTGCCCGTGGTAGTCGATGCCGGACTCGGCGCACCCTCCCATGCTGCAGAGGCATTGGAAATGGGCGCTGATGCAGTGCTTGTCAATACAGCGATAGCTGTGGCAGGCGATCCCGTAGAGATGGCCGTGGCTTTCCGCATGGCTGTGGAGGCTGGCCGTAAAGCTTATCTTGCCGGACTTGGAGCGGTGCAGGCAGCACCTCAGGCCACAAGCCCCCTTACATCATTTCTCGACAATCTCTAAGACATATTATTAAGTAAACAGCAATGGAAATAGAAAACATCGATATAAATTCCTATCCTGGTTCGGAGAAAATTTATGTCAAGGGCTCCATATACCCTGACATCCGTGTCCCGATGCGCCAAATCAATCTCACTCCTACAGTAAAGATTATTGACGGTGAGCGGATTGTACGTGAAAACGATCCTGTAACGGTTTATGACACAAGCGGAGTATACACTGATCCGGATGTACACACCGATATCAACAAAGGGATTCCGCGCATACGCGAACAGTGGATTTCAACCCGCGATGATCTTGAACAACTAAGTGAACTTAGTTCCGAATACGGACGCATGCGCGAGGCTGACAAGTCGCTTGACTCCATACGTTTTGCCCACCGCCACCTCCCCCGCAGAGCAAAAGAAGGCAAAGCCATAACACAGATGGCACTGGCACGCCAAGGAGTCATCACTCCGGAGATGGAATATGTGGCCATACGCGAAAACATGCTTGCTGACCGTCTTGGCATCAAGAGCCACATCACACCTGAATTTGTGCGCGAAGAGTTAGCCGCCGGACGTGCCGTGCTCCCGGCCAACATCAACCACCCCGAGGCCGAGCCGATGATCATAGGACGCAACTTCCTCGTCAAGCTCAACACCAACATCGGCAACTCGGCCCTCTCGTCGGGCATCGAGGAGGAGGTCAGCAAAGCCGTATGGAGCTGCTATTGGGGCGGCGATACGCTGATGGACCTCTCGACCGGCGACAACATCCACGAGACCCGCGAATGGATAGTCCGCAACTGTCCTGTGCCGGTAGGTACTGTCCCAGTATATCAGGCATTGGAGAAAGTAGACGGCCGTGTCGAGGACCTGACATGGGAAATCTACCGTGACACCCTTATTGAACAGGCAGAACAGGGCGTTGACTATTTTACAATCCATGCCGGAGCGCTACGTGCACATGCCGATATGGTTAAGGAACGTCTCACCGGCATAGTGTCGCGCGGAGGGTCCATAATGACACGATGGGCTGTGCTTCATGATTCGGAGAACTTCCTGTACACACATTTTGATGAAATATGTGAGATACTTGCACAGTATGACGTAGCCGTATCGCTTGGCGACGGTCTTCGCCCAGGATCCATTCACGATGCCAATGACCGTTCACAGTTCCTTGAACTGGATGTGCTCGGACAATTGACTGAAATAGCGTGGAAACATGGAGTACAGGTACTGATTGAAGGCCCAGGACATGTGCCGATGCATAAGATCCGTGAAAATATGGACCGTCAGATTGACAAATGCCATGAAGCCCCGTTCTACACCTTCGGCCCGCTCACTACAGACATCGCTCCCGGCTATGACCATATCACATCGGCCATCGGCGCTGCACAGATTGCCTGGATGGGCACCGCCATGATATGCTATGTCACACCCAAGGAACACCTCGCGCTACCCAATCTTGAGGATGTGCGCAACGGTGTGATAACCTACAAGATAGCCGCCCATGCCGCGGATATTGCAAAGGGACATCCCGGCGCACAGGTACGTGACGACGCCATGAGCCGCGCCCGCTTTGAATTCCGCTGGAAGGACCAGTTCAACCTGTCGCTTGACCCGGCACGTGCACGACAGTATTATGTTGAGAGCCACAAATCCGACGACCACTTCTGCACAATGTGCGGCCCTAACTTCTGCGCCATGCGTATCTCACAGTCATTAATTGACGATTGTGCTAAATAGAAGATGTTTTACGACGAACTTAAAAAATACGATTGGGATTCAACATCGGAAGCCATCTATTCAATGACGGCAGCCGATGTTGAACGCGCCCTGAAGAAAGAGCGGCCGGATATCAACGACTTCATGGCCCTGATATCGCCGGCAGCCGCTCCCTACATTGAGCAGATGGCAGCTCTGTCGCACCGTCACACCATGGAGCGCTTCGGCAAGACCATATCAATGTATATCCCGCTTTATGTATCAAACGCATGCACAAACCACTGTGTATACTGCGGATTCAATCATGACAATCCCCTGCAACGCGTCACGTTGGATCTTGATCAGGTAAAGGCGGAATGCGAGGCCATACGCCGCCTCGGGCCGTTCGAGAATCTGCTGATAGTATCGGGCGAATTCCCTCGGTCAACGGCGTTGACTATCTCGAGGAGGTGCTCAAGGTGGCCCGCCCCTACTTCAACAACCTCACCATCGAGGTGATGCCAATGAAAGAGCGTGACTATTACCGCCTTACCCAGAGCGGCCTCAATGGAGTGGTATGCTTTCAGGAGACTTACCATGAACAGGCCTACAAGACATACCATCCGCGAGGCATGAAATCCATATTCGAATGGCGTGTCAACGGATTCGACCGTATGGGTGCCGCAGGGGTACACAAAATAGGGATGGGCGTACTCATAGGGCTGGAGGATTGGCGCACTGATGTGACAATGATGGCCCGCCACCTTCAATACCTGCGCCGCACATACTGGCGCACACGCTACAGCGTCAACTTCCCGCGCATGTGTCCGGCCGAAGGAGGCTACCAGCCGAAAGTGGTAATGACTGACCGCGAACTCGCACAGCTCACATTTGCATTCCGCATATTTGACCATGATGTCGATATCTCATACTCCACCCGCGAAAAGCCTGAGTTCCGCCGTGGCATGATGAAATTAGGCGTGACTTCAATGAGCGCAGGCAGCCGTACCGAACCGGGAGGATATATATCCACTCCTGACGCACTTGAGCAGTTTGAGGTATCCGATTCAAGAACTCCGCTTGAGGTGGCCGACGAAATCAGAGCGCTCGGCTACGAAGCGGTTTGGAAGGACTGGGACAAAAGTTTTGACTGATGCTGCCACCTAATATACTCCGACGCATCAGAGCGGCTTATCCGGTTTCGGATGAGTCGCTCCGATTGCTTTCCGAACATCTGACACCCTGCGACTTTCCGCGCCGCTATAAACTGATAACGGAAGGTGCGCGCTATCCTCTGGCCTACTTTCTTGAGGAGGGGCTCACACGCTCCTATTGGCTGGTGGACGGTCAGGAAATAACCACATCATTCGCCACAGAGGGAGCCATAATGTTCAGTATGGACGAGCTGTATTACGACCGTCCGAGCGAGGAATTCGTAGAGACTATCGAGCCCTGCCGCTGCTACAACATTCCGCTCAATACACTCCGTCATCTTTTTGACACGAATATCGAACTGGCCAACTGGGGACGGGTGATACATCAGGATGAATACCGGCGTCTGCACCGCTCCCACAAGGAACGCCTGACCCTTCCGGCCCGTGAACGCTACGAAAAGTTTCAGGAACAGTTTCCGGAAGTGTGCCTCCGCTCACCGCTGGGCTACATAGCGTCATATCTCGGCATCACCCTCTCGACTCTCAGCCGCCTGAGGAGCAAAATTTGATATAGAGCAAATATTTAATCATCTCAAACCGCTATCTTTGCCGTGTCAAATTAATATTAGCTCTACAATCATGATTCAGATTACCCCCTCGGTACCTCTGACCACCGCCAAACCGCGCTACGAACTGCTTGACGGGCTGCGTGGCGTAGCGGCCCTGTTAGTAGTATGGTACCACGTGTTCGAGGCGTTTGCCACCAGTCCGATTGACCAGAATTTCAACCATGGTTATCTTGCCGTTGATTTCTTTTTTGCACTGTCGGGATTTGTCATAGGGTATGCCTATGATGACCGCTGGCGCAAAGGTATGACTTCCGGTAGGTTCATGCTGCGCCGCGTCATAAGGCTCCACCCTATGGTGATAGCAGGAGTTGTCCTTGGCCTGATAGCATTCATAATCCAGGGGTGTGAGAAATGGGATGGCACAGCAGTCAGCACACATGCCGTCATTCTGTCGTTCATATTGGGACTGATTCTGATTCCGGCGCTCCCGGGTACACTGCCAGAAGTGCGCGGCAATGGCGAGATGTTTCCGCTCAACGGTCCGAGCTGGTCACTATTCTTTGAGTATATAGGCAGTATAGCCTACGCATTTATACTGCACCGCCTTTCTACCAAAGCCCTTAAAGTAGTGGTCATACTCACCGGGCTTGGTCTTGCGGCAGCAGCCACACTCAACATGTCAGGCACCTATCATATCGGAATGGGATGGACTGCCGGCGATTACGGATTCTTCGGTGGCCTGCTACGCATGTCATTCTCCTTCAGTATGGGCCTGTTAATATCACGTGTGTTCAAGCCGCGCAAAATCAGGGCGGCTTTCTGGATATGCTCCGCCATAATGATAGCCGTGATGTGTGTGCCCTACGTAGGTGGAGAAGCTATGCCGGTACTCAACGGGGTGTACGATTCGGTGTGTGCCATCGTTGTATTCCCGATAGTGCTGTACATAGGCGCCTGCGGCACCACTACTGACCGTGTGACACGCAATATCTGTGAATTTTTCGGCAACATATCCTATCCTGTCTATATCATCCAGTATCCGCTGATGTATCTCTTCTATTCATGGATATGGAAGCATGGTTACACCTTTGCCCAGACGTGGCATGTGGCCGTAGGTATATTCCTTGGAGCCATAGCTCTTGCATGGATATTGCTAAAAGTCTATGATGAACCGGTGCGCCGCTATCTGACAAACCGCTTCATCAAGAAATCAAATGGTTAAAACGCGTTTTGTGAATATCGGTGTTTTTTCTTATCTTTGCCCGCAAATTACACTAAACATTTTATGATTAACGCTCAAGACATCAAGAACGGCACCTGCATCCGCATGGATGGCCGTCTGTATTTCTGTGTGGAGTTTCTCCACGTTAAGCCCGGCAAAGGCAACACTTTCATGCGCACCAAGCTCAAGGACGTTGTTGACGGCCGCGTGCTTGAACGCCGCTTCAACATCGGTGAAAAGCTCGAAGATGTACGTGTGGAACGTCGCCCCTTCCAGTATCTCTATGCTGACGGTGGTGACGATATCTTCATGAACAACGAAACTTTCGAACAGATTCCTATCAGCAAGGACCTCGTGACAGGTGCAGCCTTCATGAAGGAAGGCGACACCGTGGAAGTGGTAAGCGACGCTTCTACCGAAACAGTGCTTTATGCCGAAATGCCCATCAAGACCGTGCTCAGGTTACATACACCGAACCCGGTATCAAAGGCGACACAGCTACCAACACCCTCAAGCCCGCCACTCTTGAAACAGGTGCTGAAATCCGCGTGCCCCTTTTCGTCAACGAAGGTGACATGCTTGAAATAGACACCCGCACAGGTTCTTACATCTCACGTACCAAAGCCTGATAGCATAGTTTAACAAACATATTGACTCGGCCGGATATGAAAGAAACTCTTTTAATCCGGCCGATGTTATTATTTAATGGAACAGGATATCATAGAAACGCATCCCTGGCCTCCGTTTATACCTGACGGAGCACGAATTCTGATTATGGGTACATTCCCTCCGGGTGCCCACCGCTGGAGCATGGATTTTTACTATCCTAACCGTACCAACGACTTCTGGTACATGATGGGACTGATATTTCATGATGACAAATTTGCCCTGATTGACAAATCGACCGGATTGTTTGACCTGCAGGCCATAAAAGCGCTTCTCACGGAACATCATATCGCACTCCATGACACAGCACGCCGGATCAGAAGGCTCAAAGGTAATGCATCCGATAAGTATCTTGACATAATAGAGCCTGTGCCACTCCGCGAACTCCTTTCCAAGATGCCTGACTGCTCCGCAATTGCCACTACCGGAGAGAAGGCCGCAGATGTCATAGCCGGAATAACAGATACTGAAACGCCTAAAATGGGAGAAATGACCTGCGGATATTGCCCGGGCATAGACCGCCGGCTATCCATTTTCCGCATGCCCTCCACATCACGCGCCTACCCATTGGCTCTTGCAAAAAAGGCGGATTACTACAAAGCAATGTTCCGCGAAACCGGGATCCTGTTATAATTATTTCGTACCTTTGTGCGCAAACATTCGTGCACATGTCCCGCAAAGGAGCAATCATACTGATAACAGTCCTATTCCTCTCACTCTGCTCATGTTCCGGAGTCAATGACCCGGATAATGGTAACGCTGTGTACTACTGGCGCACATCACTTACCCTCAACGAAAGCGAGCGAAGATTCATAGCTGAACACGGGCTCCAAACTGTATATCTCCATCTGTTTGACATAGAGCGGGCGCCTGACGGGACTATCCGCCCTCTTTCAACACTGATTTTCAAGGACTCACTCCCGGATGGTATTGAGATAGTACCTGTCGTGTTCATAACTCCAAACACGCTGTCGGATACTACCGGGACAACCCAATTAGGCTCCCGGATTGTGGAGCGCGTCACTTCAATGATGACCAAAAACGGATATCCAGAGCCTAAACAGCTTCAGATTGACTTTGACTGGACCCGCAGTAACCAGAAGCTATACTTCTCACTGCTTGAGCAGGTGGCCGACATCATGCACCGGCGCGGAGGAAAGCTTTCAGTCACCATCAGACTCCATCAGCTCAACATGCCTGTCCCCCCGGCTGACAGCGGTGTACTTATGATATACAATACCGGCAACTTCAATGATGTTGACGAATCAAACTCCATCCTGTCAGTGAAGTCAGTGACACCTTACATAAAATATCTGGCCGATTATAAACTTCCCTTAGGCTCGGCATTCCCTATCTACAGCTGGAATCCTGTATTCTCTGATAAGGAATTCAAGTGCATAGCCCGCAATCTGGATCTGTCGGATACCGCATCTTTCCGTCCTGTAGGCCATAACCGCTACCGCAACTTGCGTTACCGGGCGCTACCGATGGCCGCGAATGCCGATAATTACAGCGGACGTCTTTTCCCCGGCGACATCATTCGTCATGAATATGTTGAGGCCGCCGTCATTGACTCCATAAAGGCGATGATTGGCCACATACGTCCTTCCGCACTCAACCACCGCATACTCTATCATCTTGACTCCATTAATATTTCACTCTATGACAGCACATTTTTTGAAAGCTTCTATAATAGCGGCACTGATACTGCTGAATAGCATCGCTGCATACGGATGCGCCTATGAATACGTGCCCTACACATCTTGGAGCGCGTTCCACTTCATCGACATGCCGGAAACCAATCATGATGAACTTACCGAACTCAACAATAAAGAGACTCTCAGTTTCTGGGTCAAGTATACCAAAGGGGCGGTCACTGAAAAATCCATAAAGGACTTTTTCAAGAAAGTGACCTATGCCAATCTCAGATCCGGAAAGATAAACAATGCTTTCTACCGTTATCTGAAAACAAAATCAGATACCCGGGCTTTGAAATATATCACCGAATGCGTGCGCTTCAACGAAGCTCAAGCCACCTACTATGACCAACTGTGGGACTATGAAACGCCGGATACACGCGTCATCAAACAGTTGGCCTACTCTGTTGTCATTCCAGCCTCCGGAGCCTTGCGTGACAGATATATATTCCTGAAAATGCGATGCCTGCGTGCCGCCGGTGAATATCAGGACATAGTGGACATCTGGAATAAATACAGTAAGTCCATACCGGCATCACCGCTGAAAGAACGCATGGAAGGCTATTATGCGGGAGCACTCTACTTTCTGGGCAACTACGCCGAAGCTATCACCATATTCCATCGTCTTGGCGACAATAACAGCATCATCTGGTGTCTGTCAAAAATCATCGGCTCTGACCAGATGATGCGTCTTTATGAAGCCGACCCAAATTCCATGGCTCTGAAGTACGCGCTTCAGGACTACATGAGCTATATCATCAAGCTCCATAACAAGATTTTGCAGTATGACAGCAACGACTGGTTTGACTCAGCTGCCGACCGCAAGGAATACACCGACGACCTCAACAGAGCAATCTCTGACCTGAAACGGATAGCATCAAAAGCAATTTCAGATAAAAGATGCACCGACCCCATGGTGTGGGCCACCGCCATTGCTTTCACCGACAATATTTCCGGCAACCGCGAGCAGGCTCTCAAATCCATAGCTGAAGCGGAAACTCTTAACGGCACACAGGCCATGAAGGAGAATCTGGAACGTGTAAAGCTCTGGATACTGATTCCCGAAATTGACAACGACCGGTATGCCTCCTCCGTAATGTCAGGACTCAGAAAAGCATATAAGGACGCAGGTTACATCAACACAGATCAATCAACTGACAAAACGGGCAATAAAGCCAGTTATCAGGATTTTGACTATTTCACCTTCCTCCTTGTACCTACACTTCAGGACCATTTCCGCAAAACCGGACGTCAGGACCGCCTGATGATGCTTGACCACCGGTTAGCCCAGCTCAACTCAATGTGGCAAGGCATCGACTCATATAACGAAATCTATAATATGAGCCGGGAATACGATGTAGCAACCCTATGTAAAGTACTTGACACAGTGCAGTCAGAGTCTGTCGATAATGACCTCGACCGATGGCTGACAGAGAATTATGACATCAACCTGCTCAACGACATGATCGGGACACGACTGCTACGCTCAGGCAAGCTTGACCAGGCACTCACATATCTCGAGAAAGTCCCGGCACAGTGGTCGGCCAAGCAGAATTTCTACAAATACCTGGATTCACGTACACCCTACGATGCCCTGCCGTTCCGACGTGCCAAATATCCTGACGAACCGGAAACGGGCGACCATGCGCCACGCAATTACAAAGCGGAATTCTGCCGCAAGGCCATCCAGCTCAGGGATAAAGCCACCGGCAATACAGCCACGGCATCGGACATATATGACTATGTCAACTTCCTGTATCAGGCCACACAGCGAGGCGGATTGTGGGCTATGGCGGACTATATATGGTCATCCATGTATGAAACGGACGAGCTGTCAGCAGTAGCGCTGAGCATTGTAGACAATGCTCTGACCGATACATCGCTCTCCAATCAGGACAGGGCCAAACTGCTGTTTGCACGTGCATCTCTCCTGCCCGACGAATGGTACTGGGCATACTTCTGGAATGAAAAAAAGTATCATTATGAGTGGATGAAACATGCTGAAAGCACTGCACAGCGCGACACTTACCGGCAGCTTGCCAATATCGGTATAGCGGGAGCGCCGGTAGAAATAACATCGTGCGACCTGTTCAGATGCTATCTTGCAGGATATATACGATAAAATTGGAAAACGCAGGAAATACGCTTAACTTTGCACCCCAAAACAGTTACCTATGATTGAATCATTGATTACCTCGGCCATTCTTTTTGATGCCGAAACCATTATAAACTACTTTCTCAGCGCCCCGGCCCTGACAGTATATCTGCTGGTACTCGGGCTTATGATCGTAGAGAGTTCGTTCATCCCCTTCCCGTCGGAAGTCATAGTACCTCCTGCGGCTTATCTGGCTTGCACATCCCATGAAGTGGACGTATGGATGATTCTTCTGCTGGCTACAGCGGGAGCTATTATAGGCGCACTGATAAATTACTATCTCTCAGTGTGGATAGGCCGCCCTATAGTGTACCGTTTCGCCAACTCAAAGATAGGCCACGCATGTCTTATCAATCAGGAAAAGGTAGAGAACGCCGAACGCTATTTTGACAAACATGGCGCTATATCGACATTCATAGGACGTCTTATACCGGCTGTGCGTCAGTTGATTTCAATTCCTGCCGGACTTGCCCGTATGAATATCGGCAAATTCGTGACCTTTACCGGACTCGGAGCTCTGGTATGGAACTCTATCCTTGCCGGACTCGGATACTGGCTTGGAACAATCGTGACACGCGACCAGCTTTTTGAACAAGTGGAACGCTACAACGATTACCTCACCTACGCCGGGCTGGCCCTCGGAGCCGTGTGTGTCCTCTTCATTCTGTACAACGCATTCAAACCCCATAAGAAATGACTTACGTATCCCCTTCACTTCTGTCAGCTGACTTTGCAAATCTGCAGCGCGATGTAGAGATGCTCAATGAATCGGAAGCTGACTACATGCACATTGACGTTATGGACGGTGTGTTCGTTCCTAACATATCATTCGGCTTTCCGGTAATGAAAGCCATAGCCAAGTATGCACAGAAGCCTCTGGATGTTCATCTTATGATAGTTGATCCTCAACGATATGTGAGTCAGGTGCGCGATTGCGGCGCTGCTATAATGAATGTCCATCAGGAAGCCTGCACGCATCTTGACCGCACCATCCAGCAAATCAAGCAAGCCGGCATGAAAGCCGCCGTAACCCTGAACCCGGCCACACCGGTGTGCATGCTTGAGGATGTCATACATGAACTTGACATGGTACTCCTTATGTCCGTCAACCCCGGATTTGCAGCACAGAGCTTCATTGAAGGCACTGTAGCTAAACTGCACAGACTCCGCGCTCTTATGGAACAGTCCGGGTCAAAGGCCGTGATAGAGGTTGACGGCGGAATCAATGCTCAGACAGCGCCCCGCGTTGTTGAGGCCGGAGCCGACATACTGGTGGCCGGAAGCTATGTATTCTCAGCTCAGAATCCCAAGGAGGTGATATCATCATTAAAGAGTTTACAAAAGTAAACTCACACGTTGCTGTGCACGTTTTTTTTGCTAACTTTGCAGCTACCCAAAAAGAACAAGCACAGCACACAATATGTCATATCCCGATAACAATGACCGGTTGGACTCTTTCGAGATGTCAACATCATCCCGTAGCTTCACAACCAACACCTCCGAACCCTCTGTAGCATCACGCCGCCGGATCCGGCGTCCACAGAATCCGGTCAATACATCACTGGCCGCTTCGCCGGCTGCCAATCCGCGTCTACGCCGCAATCAGCCGCAGACACCTGAAATCACCGAGCGTGATGACGAGCCTGTATATGACGACGTTACTGACGATGTCATTGAAGACACCTACGGACCGCAGCAAGCTTTCATAGAGCCTGACGAGGAAGAGGAATTTGCCGGGGAGGCACCCGAGCCTAAGCAGAAACGGGCCAAAAGCCGCACATCTGAGGCCCGTAAGGTTCAGTCACAACCCAAGGAGCCACGTGAGCTACCCTTTGCAGCATTTTTTGCCGACGGACGGTTATCGATATTCTTCGGCATCCTGATATTGATTGTGGCGGCATACATGCTTATCACATCAATTTCCTATCTGTCAAGCGGAGCTGCTGATCAGAATCTTGTAGAAAACAACACTCTTTCGGAGCTTTCTGAAAGGGCTGATGCCGTGTCCAACACCGGCGGCCCGTTCGGAGCCATGCTCTCCTACATGCTTATATCACGGTGGTTAGGATTAGGCAGTTTTGTAGTGATATTCTACCTTATCATCCTATCCATATCGCTCCTGCGTCTGCACAAATGTCATTTCTGGAGCCTTACGCTCAAATCGCTCTTCACGGCTATTGCTGCGTCAATACTGATAGGTGGCGCTACCTACTCCACCGCGAGTCCAACATTCTGGGGCGGTGAACATGGCTATTTCGTGAATCACTTCATGCTCACCAATACCGGTATATGGGGCGATTTAGCGCTGAACATCATGTTGCTGGCCACGGTAGCTCTGATATTCTTCGATACACTGAAGAAACTATTTACCATCATATACGAGTATATACAGCAGTATAAGTCGACACTCGAGCGCCACCGTTCAGCCTCCCGAGCCATGAATCATGACGAAGAAGATGAATACTCTGACGATGACATGGAGGAACAGCCTGTGGCCACAGCCACACAGCAGAACAGCAAGACAAAACCCAGTTTTGCCAATGTCCTGAAAATAATAAAGCGGGCAGAGGAAGCTGAGGTTTCCGAGCAAGAGCAGGAACCGATAGAACCGGCAAAACCGGAAACAGCACCTGCTGATGTAGTTCCTGCTGCTGAAGAGAAAAGCGCGGACAGCGCTCCTGAAGCATCGGCAACAGAGGCTGAGATGGAGATTAATGTAGCTGACATCGATAAGGCTGATAAGATAGCTACCGATTCCTATGACCCTACAGCCGAGCTAAGCCGCTATCGTCTGCCCTCCATTGATCTGCTGAGGGTCGTGGCACAGCGCAGCCATAGCATTGACCAGGAGGAACAGGAGATGAACAAGGAGCGTATCACACGCACATTGAACAGCTACGGAATTGAGATATCACGTATCACAGCCACCGTAGGCCCGACCATCACCCTCTATGAAATCATCCCGGCAGAAGGAATTCGCATTGCAAAAATCAAGCGCCTTGGCGATGATATGGCCATGAGTCTGTCAGCCCTCGGCATACGAATTATAGCACCTATGCCCGGAAAAGGTACCATAGGTATGGAAGTGCCAAACCGTGAAAAGCAGGTGGTTTCGATCCGCGACATCCTGTCATCCAAAGCTTATCAGGAGTCAAAAGCCGACCTGCCGATGGCCTTAGGCTCGACGATTGACAACCAGGTGTTCATAGAGGATCTCTGCAAGATGCCGCATCTTCTTGTAGCCGGAGCCACAGGCATGGGTAAGTCCGTAGGTCTTAACACCATCATAGCATCGCTGCTGTATAAAAAGCATCCTGCCGAACTAAAATTTGTGCTTATTGACCCGAAAGAGGTGGAATTCAGCCTTTACAACTGTCTTGAACGCCACTTCCTTGCAAAGCTGCCGGATGAAGAGGATGCCATCATCACCGAGCCATCAAAAGTTGTGGCAACCCTCAACTCCCTCTGCGTGGAGATGGATAACCGATACAAAATACTAAAGAACGCCGGTGTCCGTGACATCAAGAGCTACAATGCCAAATTTGTAAGCCGCCATCTGAATCCTGAGAAGGGGCATCGCTTCCTCCCCTACATTGTAGTAATTGTGGATGAGTTCGCCGACCTTATCATGACAGCCGGTAAAGAAGTGGAACAACCTATAGCCCGTATAGCTCAGAAAGCCCGAGCCGTAGGCATACACCTGATTCTGGCCACACAGCGTCCATCGGTCAATGTCATAACAGGTATAATCAAAGCCAACTTCCCCGGACGTATAGCCTTCCGCGTGATGCAGACGGTTGACTCACGAACCATCCTTGACCGTCCGGGAGCCGAACAGCTGATAGGCCGCGGCGACATGCTCTTCTCCACCGGAGGAATCATCAACCGCGTGCAGTGCGCCCTTATCGAAACTGAAGAGGTAGAACGCGTGTGCGAATACATATCCGAGCAGATCGGCTACTCCACAGCCTACGAACTGCCGGAATATATCCCCGCGACAGAAGGACGCTCGGGCGGAGGCTCCTCATCGGGCGAGCGCGACCCGCTGTTTGAGGAAGCCGGACGATTCATAATCTCCTCAGGCATAGGCTCCACCACATCGATCCAGCGACATTTCAATGTCGGGTACCCACGTGCAGGAAAGCTTATGGACCAGCTACAGGATGCCGGAGTGGTAGGCCCATCACAGGGCGGAAAGCCCCGCAATGTGCTGATGGATATGGCCACATTTGAACAGTCGCTGACAATGTAAACAACCAATTGCAGCGGAAAAACGTTATACTGACATGAATAAGGTTATAATCACACTGATAGCGGTTTTTACCGCATTGATGCCGGCAGCCGCACAGCAGACTGCCGATGCACTCCTGCAGCAAGCTGCAAGTAAGCTTACCTCGGCAAAATCCGTAGAAGCTGCATATACCATAAAAGGCTCAGGAGGAACCACTTCGGGTACAATCCTGCTTGCCGGCAACCGATTCCGCATGACCGCGCCGCAGATCATGACATGGTTTGACGGCAAGACTCAGTGGACTTACGCCGTGGCCCAGCAGGAAGTGTCAATAACCGAGCCTACAGCTCAGGAACTGCAGCAAGTAAATCCGCTACTTATCATAAGCGGATTCCGCAACAACTACAAGGCTGTGATTGACAAATCGCCGGCCGGAACAAAGCGTGTGCGCCTCACGGCCAAGAACACGCGTAGCAGCATAAGCAGTGCCGTAATCACGCTTAACGCATCGACTCTCTATCCTACCGAAATAACATTGACACTGTCTAACAAACAGACTCTTGCCATTAAAATCAACAGTCTGAAAATAGGATCCACTCCCGCAGCCTCAGCCTTCCGCTTCGACAAAAAAGCCTATCCGAAAGCAGAAATAGTTGACCTCAGATAACCAAACACAACAAATATGGAAGAAATTCGTACTAAATGTCTTATTATCGGCTCCGGACCTGCCGGATACACAGCCGCGATATATACATCCCGTGCCAACCTTCAGCCACTGCTGTATGAAGGCCATCAGCCCGGAGGACAATTGACAATAACCACCGAAGTGGAGAACTTCCCCGGCTACCCCGACGGCACAACCGGCAATGAACTCATGGAAGATCTACGTAAGCAGGCAAGCCGTTTCGGAGCCGACATTCGGTCAGGCATAATCACTGACATCGACCTGTCGGCTCGTCCCTTCATTGCCAAAGCCGACGATGGAAGCACCATTACAGCTGAAGCCGTGATAATATGCACCGGAGCTACCGCCCGTTATCTCGGTCTGCCTGACGAACAGAAATATATGGGCCTCGGAGTATCTGCATGTGCCACATGCGACGGATTCTTCTACCGCGGCAAGCGCGTGGCTGTAGTGGGCGGCGGCGATACCGCATGTGAGGAGGCGCTTTACCTGAGCAACATAGCCAAGGAAGTCTACATGATAGTCCGCAAAGATCATCTCCGTGCATCGAAAGTGATGCAGCACCGTGTATTTGACAAATCAAATATCAAAGTACTCTTCAATACCAATACAGCCGGTCTGTATGGCGAGGAATTCCTCGAAGGAGCGCATCTGCTCGAAGGAAAGGATTCTGAGAATGAACGTCAGTACGACCTGCCTCTCGATGGATTTTTCCTTGCTATCGGCCATACGCCTAACGTTTCGCTCGTGCGTGACTATGTCAAGCTTGACGACACCGGCTACATCAAGACTGACGGCCACTCGACAGCCACCAATGTGGAAGGTGTGTTTGCCGCCGGCGACGTAGCCGATCCGCATTACCGCCAGGCTATTACCGCAGCAGGCACAGGATGCCGTGCGGCGCTTGATGTCGAGCGTTTTCTTAACGAACAGACATAAGCATATTTCATACATATTAATTTTAAGCGGCGGGATTTGTCCCGCCGCTTTTTTATGCGTACTTTTGTAAATATTGCGAATAATATGAATGAAGACGCCCTCAGCCAACTATATCTGAAAGATACCGCATTTCAGAACCTTATGCAAAAGCGCATTTTCAATGTGCTGCTTGTTGCCTCGCCCTACGATGCGTTCATGATGGAGGAGGATGGCCGAATCGAGGAACAGCTCTATTTCGAGTATGTGGCCCTCAACCTCAGCTCTCCCCCGCGGGTAACGCAGGTGACCAATACTGAACAAGCTCTTGAGGTAATGCGTGAAAAGCATTTCGGGCTCGTAATCATGATGCCCGGAATGGATATAAGCGACACATTCACAGGAGCGCGCAGATTGAAGCAACTGAAGCCCAATGTGCCTATAGTTGTACTGACTCCGTTCTCAAAAGAGGTATCACGGCGCCTTTCACATGAAGATTTCACCGGCATTGACTACGTGTTCAGCTGGCTTGGCAATGTAGATCTCCTCCTTGGCATCATCAAGCTTATCGAGGACAAGATGAATGCCGACAATGACATAAATGAAGTAGGCGTCCAGATGATACTGCTTGTGGAGGACTCCGTAAGGTTCTACTCCTCGGTACTTCCACAGATATACAAGAATCTGCTGAAGCAGTCATACGAGTCATCGACCGAGGCTCTTAATGAACATGAACAGATGCTCCGCATGAGGGGGCGTCCGAAAGTGCTCCTGGCACGCACATACGAGGAAGCCATGGAGCTATATGACCGCTTCGGGCAGAATATCCTTGGCGTGATCAGCGATGTGTCATTCATGCACCAAGGAGTGAAGGATTCAAAAGCCGGACTGAAATTCGCGGAATTTCTGCGTCACGTTGACCCACACCTCCCAATAATCATAGAATCATCCGAAATCAACAACCGGAGCGAAGCACAGTCTCTGGGATGCGTGTTCCTTGACAAGAACTCGAAGAAACTCCCGGTGGACCTCGGTAATGCCATACGCAGTCAGTTCCGGTTTGGCGATTTCATCATTACCGACCCGCATTCAGGCAAGGAGATTCTGCGCCTGCACTCGCTGAAGGATCTGCAGTACAAACTGTATGACATTCCTGCACCGGCGCTGCTGCACCATGCCTCAAGCAACGACATATCACGCTGGCTCTACTCCCGTGCACTGTTCCCGCTGGCAAATGTCATAAAGCAGCATCGCTTCTACACCCTTGAGGAAGCCCCGGCCGCCCGACAGCTGTTCTTCGACCTGATAGTCAAGTATCGAAAGATGAAGAACCGTGGTGTTGTAGCCATATTCCGCAAGGACCGTTTTGACCATTATTCCAACTTTGCCCGTATAGGACAGGGTTCGATGGGAGGAAAAGGGCGTGGCCTCGCTTTCATTGACCAGATAATAAAGCGCCATCCAGTTTGCGACAATTTTGACGGACTCACCATAACCATACCCCGCACCATCGTGATATGTACAGATATATTTGACGAATTCATGACGTCAAACAATCTGTACCCCACCGCCCTGAGTGATGCCGACAATGCCACGATACTTCACGCGTTTCTTGCGGCACGCTTGCCCGAATCATTGCGTGATGACCTTCTGGCACTGTTCGATGTCATCGACAAGCCGCTGGCCATACGCAGCTCCAGCTTGCTTGAGGACTCGCACTATCAGCCTTTTGCCGGAATATATTCCACATACATGATTCCCAATCTTCCTGACAGGGAAAAGATGCTCGAAATGCTGTGCAGCGCCATCAAAGGAGTATATGCCTCGGTGTTCTACACTGATTCAAAGGCATATATGACAGCAACAAGCAATGTCATCGATCAGGAGAAGATGGCTGTCATTATCCAGGAAGTTGTAGGGAAGGAAACCGAAGGAATGTATTTCCCGTCATTTTCCGGTGTAGGACGTTCGCTCAACTACTATCCGATAGGCCGCGAAAAGTCGACCGATGGCGTAGCAGAGATAGCCGTCGGACTCGGAAAATACATAGTTGACGGCGGACTGAGCCTGCGGTTCTCACCAAAGCATCCCGAAGCTGCCCTACAGACATCGGAAATCAGCCTCGCGCTGCGTGACACACAGACACGTATGTATGCGCTTGACCTATCATCCATCGAAAACTTCCGTGTTGACGATGGTTTCAACATCATAAAACGTTCCGTGCAGGATGTGGCCGCCACCGGTGCGCTCAAATTCATGACCTCGACCTACGATTTTCATGACAATATACTCCGTGACAGCGATTACGGCGAGGGACGCCGTGTGGTGACATTCAACAACATCCTCAAGCATAAGGCTCTGCCTCTGGCTGAAGCGGTTGACTTCATGCTTACTACCGGAGCATCGGAGATGTGCCGCCCGGTGGAGATAGAGTTTGCAGGAATGATTGAACGCACCTCCGACAGCAAGGGCCGTATATATTGGTTGCAGATCCGTCCGATTGTCGACCGCAAGGAAACAGTGGACGAACATCTCCTCTCGCTCCCTGACGACCGTCTGATACTCCGTAGCGGTACGGCCTTAGGACACGGACAGATTGACAACATCCACACTATAGTCTACGTGCGGCCTGACACATTCTCTTCTTCAAATAATTCACTTACGGCCCGCGAAATTGAAAAAATTAATCGTAACTTTACAGCCGAAGGAACCAACTACGTACTTATAGGCCCGGGACGCTGGGGATCGAGCGATCCGGCACTCGGGATTCCGGTAAAATGGCCTCAGATTTCCGGGGCACGTCTTATCGTGGAATCCTCTCTGTCCAACTACAGGATCGAGCCGAGCCAGGGTACGCATTTCTTCCAGAATCTCACCTCATTCGGAGTAGGATACTTCACTATCGACACAGCATCATCCATGGGCTGGTATGATGTGGCGTATCTTGACTCACTCCCGGCTGTATATGAAAGCGAGCATGTGAGAATAGTGACCTTTGAACATCCGCTGCCTATAGGCATCAACGGGAAAAAAGGAATAGGCGTTGTTGCAAAGCCTGACTCAGGATCAATGTCCGGTCAGACTTATGAAACCGAATAATTAGATGAACCCAACTGACAAAAGCTGCAATATGTCACTCTTCTCATCATTCAAAAAAGCTCTCGGATTTCCTGACGAGTATGAGGACCTCGATGATCTGTCGGATCTTGAGGACTCCGATACTCCTGAAGCCGGTTCCGATACAGAACTCGTGGAGCAGGAAGAAATCATATCTGACGACCCCCTGCGTCAGGAAATACCCCATACCCCTGACCTTCAAGCTTCCGAAAAAGTTAACGCTCTAATTGACAAGCTCAATGCCCGCATCCAGGAACTGGAGGCTGAACATGAACAGCTCAAGCTTGAGAACAAATGTATGGCCGATAAGCTCAGAGGCGATGCGTCACCTGTTATCGCCGCATCACACGCCGCGACATCACCGGCTGACAAGGAAGAGATAAAGCGGCTTCAGAGTGAGCTGCGACATGTCAAGACCCGACTGTCACAATCCGAGCAGAAAGTTGCATCGCTCACTGATCAGATGTCAAAAACCGATGACTCGGAACTCACATCACTGAAAAGCATCATAGCCGGACTTCGCTCGGACAATACCAGAATGACGGATCAGCTGCGCCAGTCAGAATCGCGCATCGAAGAGGCCCGGAAAGAAAATGAAGATCTGAACGCCAGAATAGAGCAACTCAGCATCCGGCTCAAGACAGAGGCCGACAACCACGACCGGGAACGGGATTCACTGACAGCTGAAATAAAACGTCTGAGCCATCTGCTTCAGGCTACCGACGCATCCACCGCTCCAGTGCCGCCGGTTCAGGAAGAATCATCCGCGGCTCCAACTGCGAAGAACCGTCGCAAGCGAAATAAGGGTAAACGCCGTTATCAGGACACCGTGCTTCCTGAAATGACGGAACCTACCGTAAAGATATCAGCCATTGATGAACTGATGGACAACACTGACTGGTTCATCCCGGCAGAACCGGGTCCGCGCCCGAAAGACCCTGATACAGAAGAGAACTTCGGATATCGTGAGCCCACAAAAAAATCGACTAAAAATAACACTGATAAGAATCAACTGACACTTTTCTGAAAATCGTCATTACATACATATCGAAGCAATGAACATGATTAAGACAGCTCTTGGAGCAGCTATGATAATTGCCGGTGCATTCAACGTCAACGCCGGCGTAAGCGATTACAAAGGAATTGAAAAATACGTGGGCGCGGAAAGCTACCCCTCTTCCCCGGCTCAATTCTCATTTATGGCCGATGGAAATTTCTATCTGCAACTGTCGCCTGACCGGAAGCGGATAGTCAAATATGAAACCCGCACAGGCAAGGAAACGGAGGTAATGTTTGACGTCGACAAAGCCCGCGAAACGAAATTAGCCTCCATACAGGGCTTCCGCATGAGTCCAGATGGGAGCAAGATCATGGTATGGCGCGATGTCCAGATGATCTATCGCCGTTCGTTCACAGCTTCATATTACGTATATGAAATACGCTCGCGTCTGCTCAAACCTCTGTCGGAGGAACGCACACGCCAACAGGCCCCGATATTCTCACCTGACGGACGTATGGTAGCCTACGTATCGGACAACAATGTATATGTCAAGAAGCTTGACTACGGAACCGATATCCCTGTAACGACTGACGGGCTGAAAAATTCCATAATCAACGGTGTCCCTGACTGGACCTATGAAGAGGAATTCTCAACATCGTCTTCCATGACCTGGGCACCTGACAATCTGACTTTATGCTATCTGAAGTACAACGAGTCAGACGTGCCAGTCTATAACATGCCGCTTTACGAAGGCACATGTCCCAAATACCCGCAGTATGCCAAATATCCGGGTGAATTCTCCTACAAATATCCAGTGGCAGGTGAACAGAACTCTATCGTGACACTTCACTCCTACAATATTGAGACACGTAAGACAAAGGATATAGCACTTCCTGACTCACGTATCGAGTACATACCCCGCATTGAATACGCCCCGAGTGCTGAGCAGCTGATAGTATCGACCCTCAACCGCGATCAGAACCGTATGGAGATCTACTCGGTCAATCCAAAGTCAACCGTCGTAAAGTCACTGATTGTTGAAGAAGCCGATGCCTGGATTACTCCTTCAAGCTATGAAGATATGAAGCTGACTGCCGAGGGCATCATACTCCCCTCATCACGCACCGGCTACCAGCATTTCTATCAGTATTCTTATTCCGGAGCCCTCGTGGGTGCGCTGACCTCAGGCAATTACGACGTAGATACCTACTACGGATATGACAGCGCTCATGGCTATCATTACTACCGCAGTGCATCGACAGGCGCCATAAACCGTGTGATAAGCCGTAAGGACAAAAAGGGCAAGATAGTAAATATCACCCCCGAGGATGGCTATGCATCAGCCGTATTCAGCCCCGACATGGCCTACTACACCCTCAACTACAGCACCGCAGTCAAGGCTCCGCGTCATACACTCGTGGCCGCTGCCAACAATAAAGAGCTGCGTGTCCTTGCTGAAAACTCAGCTTATCAGGCAAAGTTTGCATCGGCTCCCCAGCGTGAATTCTTCACAATGAAAGCCGACGGACTGACATTCAACGGCTATATGATAAAGCCCACGGACTTCAGCGAATCAAAACGCTATCCGGTCATTATGTTCCAGTACAGCGGTCCCGGCTCGCAGCAGGTGCTCAACAACTGGAGCATGGGATGGGCCAACTATTACGCCACCCGCGGATACATCATCATCTGTGTTGACGGACGCGGCACCGGTGGTCGTGGCTATAAGTTCATGACCTCTGTCTATAAGAATCTAGGACACTATGAATCGATTGACCAGGTAAGCGCAGCCAAATATGCCGCTTCGCTCCCTTATGTTGATCCCAACCGCATTGGTATCCACGGATGGAGCTTCGGCGGATATGAAACCATCATGGCTGCATCAATGGCCGATGCCCCCTACGCAGCAGCTGTAGCTGTGGCCCCCGTTACAGACTGGCGTTACTACGACACCGTATATGCCGAACGCTATATGCTCACCCCGCAGCAGAACGAGGAAGGCTACAACAATTCTTCAGCCATGTCATATATCACCCAGCGCAAATGCCCGCTCCTTATCATGACAGGTACTGCCGATGATAATGTACACTACTACAATACCCTGCAATACTTTGCCGAAATGGAGGCTGCCGGCGTATGGGCTGACTTGATGGTATTCCCCAACGAAAACCACTTCATAAGCTGCGGCAACGGACGCAGTGTAGTGTATGCACGCATGCTTGAATACTTTGACCGCAACATGAAGTAAATCCCCCTGCCACAGATACTGATATGGAGCAACGGCATATTGACAATGGCAAAGGTATATTCCTGATCTGGGCCAACTGGGTGCTTGGATTAGGAGCCATTGTACTCACCATAGCCCTATCGCTGTGGGTCAAGGCGTCGTATCTCCCCTTTGTGGCTTTCGGACTTGAATTCGGACTGTTCGTACTTGTCAAGCGCAACCGTGAGGCACGTGTGCCGGTATGCTTTCTTATTCCGTTTGTCATAAGCCGTGCCCTGTTCTGGAGTGCGGTAGTGATGGTGATAATCAACATAATGTACTCCGGATGGTTTGTCGACAAGATATTCGACCCCGGCACCATCAACCGGCAGATTCCATTCATAGCCCAGCTGATACTTGCCCCGATAACACTCGTCATAGCTCTATGGGCATACAAGAAGGAAGGTTCCCTCAGCTTCTGCCGCGACTGCAAGATGCGCCACGGCACTCCGGCCGAAAGAGGATTCCTCGGCAAGCTCTTCACTCAGGAGGGCCGCTACCAGTCACGTTTCCTGGTAGTGGTTTCAGCTATAAGCACAGTCCTGACATGGGGCTATTATTTCAGTACATATATCAACATCAATCTTAACAGTGTAGACAAATTCTTCTTCGTCTGGAACACCGTGCTGATATATGCGGCCACCGTGATATACCTCGGCATACGTTATCTGGGCCTGTGGAGCTACTACTGCACAAGCGAAACAACCTACGAATACTCCCGGGGAGCCACGACAAAACTCCGTTATATCCTGATATGGGACAATTACATCTGCCTGCAGCATCCGGCCACAGACGCTGACACTCTGATGCCCGACGAAGAGAAGATTGACACTCCGGCCCGGCTGACGCTTACATTCCGCAAGGATGTCAGCATGCTTGATGCCGAACGTAATCTGGAATCGATAACCGGAATAGCCGACTGCGACATGCGGCTGATGTATTCAACCGTCAGCACCAACGCCGACTGCAATATATACCACTATCTCTGTTTCCTGACTGAAGAGCAGAAGGAGCTGTTTGAATCGACGGCCCAAAGATGCGAATGGTATCTGTTCGGTGAAATAGCCGACATGCTCAACAAGCGGAGCCTATCTCCGCTGCTTGCCGCCGAAATGGTCAGGCTCCACACCATCACAATGGCGTGGAAAACGTATACCCCGGAGGGTAAGCGCCGGTACAAAGTAAAGAACTACAAGCCCACATTCCGGCTCAAGGATATCCACAAATATGACATTGACTACAGCGACCCATCTTGGCTATTTGTGGCCGACAACAATGAGGATGTCCCGTTTTACAACATACGGCGCTTCTGGCGCAGATACATCAACGGCATAGGCGACTGACCCACACATTATGAGTTATCTTGTCATAACAGGCCCCACAGCCTCAGGAAAAACAGCCCGTGCAGTTGCGGCCGCACGTGAATTTAACGGCGAAATCATCAGCGCTGACTCACGCCAGCTGTACCGCGGCATGGACCTCGGTACGGGAAAGGACCTGGATGAATATGGCGATGTCCCTTACCACCTGATTGATATCTGTCCGGCCGGCTACCGCTATAATCTATATGAATATCTGCGCGATGAAAGAGCCGCACGCCATGACATAACAGACCGGGGGAAACTGCCTATCCTCTGCGGCGGGACCGGCCTCTACGTTGAGTCTGTACTAAAGGACATAACACTGCCTGAAGTACCGGAGAATCCTGAGCTAAGAGCCTCGCTTGAAGATAAAAGTCTGGAGGAACTTACCTCGATATTGAGCCGGATGAAAACACTGCATAACAACACTGATGTGGATACAGCCAAAAGAGCAATCCGCGCCATAGAAATATGCAGTTATTACGAGCAGCATCCTGAGGAGGCTGCCCTCACCGAACCATCACCGCTATCGGATGCCACAATAATAGGTGTAGCCATTGACCGTGAGAGCCGCCGGAGCAGGATAACAGCCCGTCTGCATCAACGGTTGGCAAACGGTATGATTGAGGAGGTGGAATCCTTGATATCCTCCGGCATTGCTCCTGACGATCTGATATATTACGGACTGGAGTACAAGTATCTCACCCTTTACATCACAGGCCGTCTTAAGCGCGATGAAATGATCACAGCCCTCGAAACAGCCATCCATCAATTCGCCAAACGTCAGATGACATGGTTCAGAGGCATGGAACGCCGTGGCTTTACCATCAACTGGCTCCCCTACGATATGCCTGCGGATGAATTTACTGATGCCATAGGCAATCTGATGAAGCCATGAAACGCATTCTGACTCTTCTTCTCCTCTCAGCGGTGCTGGTCAATTTATGCCGGGCCGATGAACTCCGGCGGTATTATCTGCCTATGGTATGCCATACCGACAGCTGTATAACAGTCAACATGGCAGACAGCACCATAAGTCAAGCTCTTGAGATAAGAGCCTCGCTACCGAAAATGACGGAACGGGAAGGAAACTCGGACCACCGTTACAGCATACTGTTTCCCCTGATTCAAAGTGATAAAACGCTTGAAATAAGAATTTCGCCCGGCACCGAGGCTTACAACCACTCCATGGAGAAGCAGTACCTGAGCATAGAGGCTCTGGTGAACCATAAAGATCGCTCCCGGACATTATTTGATAGGAAAATCTACAAGGGAGTGAGTTTTGGCCGGGGAGTCAACAGCATATCCGTTGAATGGGACAATGACGGACGTTTCACTCTGTATGCCGGTGAACGCACTCTTGCCGAAGTCGGAGGATTCAATATTCATAATGATTCTATTGACATCTCCCGTCCTATCAGCATCCGCAACCACGGACAGCTCAATATTATCGACCTGATATATGCCTGGACTCCGGATCCCGCCAAGGGACTGCATACAGGGATTGACGTGGCCCGCTTACATAAACAGCTTTCTGAAAAAGATATCGTGGCCCCTGAAGGTATATGGAAATACCTTGACCGTGACACTGACGAACGCTACGGACGTTTAGGAGGTACCTACCTGCTTGGAATCCGTAAAGCGGACAACGGCAAGGATTTTGATATCATATACCTTGGTGGAGCAAAGGTATTTTCCGACAAATGGCAACCGGGTATGCTGAAAGGCAAACTGATACCGACTCTGTTTGAAGGCCATTATGACCTTGTATGGTATGACGGCAAAATGCAACGGATGGACAGTGACATATCGGCAAGCGTGGAACAGGGAGTGATCCTGACTCTTAATTTCCCGCTCTACCGCAGCAAACTTAGATTTTCAAAAGTCATTGCGGATAACTGATGGAGCCGGTCGTCTCGTCGTAAGTGATATAGGTGTTCAACAGTTCTACCCTTATGGTATCGGCAGTCCGCTGCACCCGGTAAACGGCATCAGTCTGCTCCATTTCCTGCAGATAGCGGTACAAGGGTGTAGGGAGTTCGTCATAGATGAACATTTCCGGCAGCACCGAACCGTTGCCATTGACATCCACCCATGCATAATCGTCATTGAACGTTATAGTCGACCCGTTTCTAATGGTGGCAATATGATTGCCCGCAGCATCTGTAACATATGTTGCCACCTCACCCTGTGGAAAATATTTTGTGATAAATTCCATCATAGGTTTTGGAAGTTCGTCCCAGGCATTGTCGTTGCACGCTCCCATAAGAATTATTAATCCCAAAGTGATTATTCCGAGTATACTGTTGCGTTTCATAGGATGGAATGATTAATTAATGTTACATTTCTATAACAAATCCCTATTATATTGGTTCGCTGCCTCGTAATGGTTAATTTTGACTCCATGAAACATATTCTGATAATCATTTTATCCATATTTGCCATTCCGTCAGCAATAGCGGCAGTATCAGGAGAACAGCCCGATTCGCTGCACGCACCATCTGCCAAGTATCAGGAACTGATAGGTAAAGCTGACGATGCAATTAAAGATTCCAACTGGGAAGACGCGGAAAGCTTTTTTCTTGAGGCCATGCGCACAGAACCCGGCAACCCTACAAATATACTGCTGATGTCAAACGTGGGTATGCTTCGCCATTATGCCGGGAAGGACTCGCTGGCTCTTGACATGCTTGACGCTGCCGCACGTATGGCTCCGGTATCAGTAACCGTAAAACAGAATCGTGCCACAGTGCTGACATCACTCGGACGTCTGGAAGAAGCTTATGATGAGTATAACCGCATCATCGGCCTCGACTCTACGCTGGCAGAACCGCGTTTCATGCGTGCCATGATTGACCTTAAGCTCGGCAATGTAGAAAAAGCGGAATCCGATGTCGACTATATGCTGCGGAATTTTCCCGATGAACAGGACACATGGACTGCGGCAGCCTACACCTATATCGCAACTGCCCGCTTTGCCGATGCAATCCCATATCTCAGTAAAATAATAGAACAGAATCCCCAGCCGGGCGATTACGGCGAACGGGCACTGTGCTATCTCATGACCGACAATCTGCCTGATGCATCCACTGATATAGCTGAGGCTATACGCCTCGATCCGCTCAACGGCGACTTCTATCTGTACCGTTCATTGCTCAACAAGCGGCGTTACCGTCCGAAAGAAGCTGCCGACGACGCCCGCAAAGCGGCCGGACTTGGAGTAAGCGCACGAAAAATAGCTTCACTTGGCCTGTATTCTGACGAAAAACAACAAAAAAGATAAAAAAACGACCTTACAGAACCTTTAATTGGCATAAATTGTTATACGGACAAATATTAATTTACATTTTTTTGTAACTTTGCAGCTACATTGCAAATACAAATAATTGTCTAACAAAATTTTTCAAAAAAATGAACACAGACACAATTGGTACTTGGGCCGGATTAGTTTGGAATGCACTTAGTGAAGCTGACGTCCTCGGAAACAAACAGATTAAAAAAATGACAAAACTGAAGGACAAGGAACTCTACGCTGCACTCGGCTGGTTGGCACGTGAAGGAAAAATCACATTCGAAGATAACGAAGACAACACTGAAATTCTTGTTGCACTTGTAAAATAAGCGCAGCATTCAACGATTGGTATAAAGCCCGGCATGGCCGGGCTTTTTTTAAGAATCTGTAATAATGGCAATGGAAGGATTGGTAATAAGAAATACCGGCAGCAGCTACGTGGTGACTGCCGATGACGGTAATGAATATACCTGCAAGGTAAAAGGCAACTTTCGCCTTAAAGGAATACGCACCACCAATCCAGTAGCAGTAGGCGACCGTGTTGAAATCATCATCAACCCGGATATGACTGCCTATATTGTCAAGATTGTCCCGCGCAAGAACTATATAATAAGGCGTGCCAGCAATCTGTCAAAAGAGGCACATATCATTGCAGCCAATCTTGACCAGGCGTTTCTTGTAGCGACCCTCACTCATCCGGCTACATCGCTTACATTCATTGACCGCTTCCTCGCTACCGCCGAGGCCTATCGTGTGCCGGCATTCATAGTATTCAACAAGACTGACCTGCTTACTGACGAAGCAGACCGTGAACTGCTTGACGCTGTAAGCTACCTTTACCGCAGCATAGGCTATAAGGTGCTTCATACATCGACCGTCACAGGAGAGGGAATCGATACCCTGCGTGAACATCTCGGAGGCAAGATCTCACTTATGTCAGGCAACTCAGGCGTCGGGAAGTCATCGCTGATCAACCTTCTTGTACCCGGACTGAACCTGCGCACAGCGGAGATATCATCGACCCACCTCACTGGAATGCACACAACTACCTTCAGCCAGATGTTCCCCATACCGGGCAATGAAGGTGGATATATAATTGATACGCCCGGAGTGAAAGGGTTCGGCACTATCGACTTTGACCGTAACGAAGTAAGCCATTTCTTCCCTGAGATATTCAGGATATCCGATAATTGCCGGTTCGGCAACTGCACCCATACACACGAACCAGGATGCGCCGTGCTTGAGGCTCTTGCCCGCAATGAAATATCCGAATCGCGCTACAATTCATATCTCAGCATCATTGACGATGCCGACCCCGATAAATATCGTAAGCCTTTCTGACGTAAATTAACTATATTTATAAAATATTTGCTACCTTTGCGCTCTCAATTTCCAAGGTACAATATTTTATGAATTTAACTGGTCCCATTTCATTCCGTCCGAAACTCGTTTCGGCATTAAGGCATTATTCCTGGGCTAATTTCAAAGCTGATATCACCGCAGGAATTGTGGTAGGTATTGTAGCTCTACCTCTTGCCATTGCGTTTGGTATTGCGAGCGGTGTAAGCCCTACGATAGGTTTGATAACCGCTATAATAGGCGGCTTTCTTGTTTCAGCCTTAGGTGGCTGTACCGTACAGATAGGTGGCCCTACCGGAGCATTCATCGTCATAGTCTACGGTATTATTTCAAATTTCGGTTTACAAGGGCTGGCCGTCGCTACTTTCATGGCCGGACTGATATTAGTGCTGCTGGGCTTGTTCCGGCTTGGCACTGTGATAAAATTCATACCCTATCCTATAGTTGTAGGCTTCACGGCTGGTATCGCGCTCACAATCTTCTCAACACAGATGAATGACTTCTTCGGACTCGGACTTACTGAGGTCCCTGCGGCATTCATTCCCAAGTGGGGTGTCTACTTCCAGAACTTCGGACGCACTGACATAGTGACCCTGTTGGTAGGCATCGTGTCACTCCTTATTATAATAGTAGCGCCCAAAATTTCCAAGAAGCTCCCCGGAGCATTGCTCTCCATCATTATTGTCACTGCAGGCGTGTGGCTCCTCCACCGCTTCTGCCCCGATGTACACGTCACCACCATTGGCGACCGCTTCGGCTCAATGCCCACCGATATCCCTCATCCTCATTCTTTCGAGCTGACAATGGACTCTATCAACATGCTTCTCCCCTCGGCATTTACTATTGCTGTGCTCGGAGCCATTGAATCATTGCTGTCAGCTACAGTGGCCGACGGTATCACCGGAACCCGCACCGACAGCAACACCGAGCTTATAGGTCAGGGCGTGGCCAACATCGTGGTTCCCTTCTTCGGCGGTATACCCGTCACCGGAGCCATAGCGCGCACCATGACCAATATCACCAACGGCGGACGCACCCCCGTGGCCGGCATGATCCATGCTGTCGTGCTCCTGCTGATATTCCTCTTCCTGATGCCCCTTATCAATCTTGTGCCCATGGCCTGTCTGGCAGCCGTGCTGATAGTGGTGGCTACAACATGAGCGGATGGCGCACCATCAGAGCCATGCTCAAGAACCCGAAGAGCGACATCTCAATCCTTGCCGTCACATTCATCCTTACTGTAATCTTCGACCTCACCATCGCTATTGAGATAGGGCTCCTGCTTGCCATGATTCTGTTCCTGCGCCGTGTCACCGAAAACACCCAGATCAAGGTGTACGGCCAGCAGCTTGACATAGCCGAGGGAACTGAAGCCACCACCCACGAGGTGCTCAATGTAGCCAAAGGTGTGGAAGTTTATGAGATTGATGGTCCGTTCTTCTTCGGTATCGCTACAAAATTCGATGAGATGATGCGAAATTCAATGGCCAACAAGCCCATAGTCCGCATAATACGCATGCGTAAGGTACCATTCATCGACGCTACCGGGCTGCACAACCTTGAGATTCTTATCGAATCATCGCAGCGCGAGGGTATACATGTGGTGCTCTCAGGAGTAAACGAGAATGTGCGCAGCGTACTTGATCACGCCCGCATTCAGGACAAGATCGGAGCCGACCATATCTGCGACCATATAACCAAAGCCGTTGAAATGGCAAATAAGGCAGCTGAAGAATACAGAAAGCCTGCAAAAAGTTAAAAAATCACCGATATTATTACATATTTTGTGATTTTTTTAGGCATTCTGCTGACCCACTAAAAAAAATACTAAAAAAAAATTTGGTGGTACAGTTTTTCTTCTTACCTTTGTGACGTTTTTGAAGCTAAAAAAAATTGTTTTATTATTTTAATTAAAAAAGAAAATGAAAAAGTTAGTTTTATTACTTGCTGTTGTATTCAGTGCTTCACTTTTCTCATGTGGCAACTCTAACAGCGAAGCTGCTGCTACTGACACCACTGCTACTGAAGCTGATACCACTGTAGCTGTTGTTGCTGCTGAAACAAGCGACACAACTCAGAACGGTGACACAACTGTTATCACCGACACAACTGTTGTTGCTGCAGCTGCCGTTGCTGAATAATCAGATAACGCATTAAGATTAAAAAGCTATAATCCTTGGTGGATTGTGGCTTTTTTTTTTGTTTTAAACAGAATCCGAACATTTTCACATTATAAAAGTGTTATTATTCTGAATTATCTAAAAGAATAATAATGCTTAATCTACGGTTTCTATTCAGATACGCCATTATCCTTACTGCTCTGACGGTATCTGCACACGCTAAAGCTGAGGTCACGACGATGGCCGACTCGCTGCCTGACAGATGGCAATATGTGAGTGAGTATATCCAGTCGCTTCCATCAGACGACCGTTGGTGGAACAACCTCAACGACCCTCTGCTTGATTCCCTGATAACTCTCGGAATAGACCGCAACTTCAATCTTCAGGCCGCCATCCACCGTATCGGCGCCGCGAGGCAAGCCATAAATCAGGCTAAGGCTCAGTACTATCCCCAGATTTCAGTATCCGGCGGATGGACCAAAAACCGTACCTCAGGCAATATGACCGGCAGAAATACCCCTGCTGAAACAATCGACTATTTCTCTTTAGGCGCTGCCGCATCATGGGAGGTGGACCTGTTCGGACGCATCACCGCACAGGTGAAGCAGAAGAAAGCCCTCTACAACGCATCGCGCGCCGACTATGCCGCCACTATGGTAAGCCTCTGCAGCGAAATAGCGCGCAATTATGCAATGCTACGCACATATCAGGCCGAACTGGCAGTGGCACGTGAGCACATGATGTCGCAGGACAGCGTGATGCATATTGCCATGCACCGGCACGAAGCCGGGCTCAACGCTCAGCTTGACGTGGCTCAGGCCGGAACTATATACTATTCAACGAAAGCGACAATCCCGCAAATTGAATCATCCATATCCACCACTATCAATGCCATAGCCCTTCTGTTGGGTGAATTTCCCGCCAATGTAGCTGCCATGCTCGAGCGTCCGGCTCCACTCCCCGCCTTCCGCCAGATAGTAGGCGCAGGCCTTCCACTGGAACTCATCCGCCGCAGGCCCGATATAGTGGCCGCCGAGTATCAGTTGGCATCATCGGCCATGGCTGTAGGGATCGCCAAAAAAGATTTCCTTCCGGTAATAAGCATAAACGGACAGATAGGCACATCGGCTCACAAGCCATCTGACCTGTTCAGCAAAAACAGTCTTACCTACAGCGTGGCTCCTACCATCAGCTGGACTGTTTTTGACGGCATGGGCCGACGCGCGGCGGTGGCATCGGCACGCGAGGATATGAAAGCAAGCGTAGAAGCCTATAATCTGTCAGTGGTCACCGCCGTCCAGGAAGTGGAGAACGCCATGGCTCTCTATCTGTCCGCTCTTAAGCAGGTAGATGCTCTTGCCGAAGTGGTAAAGCAGGCTAAAGAGGCATTTGACCTCTCTTTCGACCTATATAAGACAGGACTTACACAATTCAACAACGTGGCTGACGCCCAGATCAGCTTCCTCCAGTATGCCGACAGCCTTGTAGTGGCACGCGGCAATGCGCTGTCAGCCCTTATCAATCTCTACCAGGCCCTTGGAGGCGGATGGACCGAATCATAAGACACAAAAAACGACCATACTATGCAACATACTTTCCTTCATGCCGCGTTAGCTCTGGCTACGGCTACGATAATCATCCCGGTATCATCATGCCAGTCCGATAAACATGATACTGCTGACGAGGCTCCGTCAATAGAAGTGGCCCGCAGCCAGTCAGATTCCGTAACGGCCTACCGTACAATTCCCGGCACGCTCCATGCTCTGAATAAAGTTGACCTTGTGGCCCGCGTCAACGGCTACCTGCGCAGCATCAATTACAAAAAAGGGGATATTGTGGAGAAAGGTCAGCTGCTGTTCACTATCGAGGACACCCAGTACCGAGATGCTGTCAATCAAGCTGCTGCAAACCTTGCTTCGGCACGCAGCGCGCATGAATATGCCGCAAGCCATTATCAAGCTATGGAGAAGGCTCTGAAATTCGATGCCGTCTCCCAGATGGAGGTCAAGCAGGCAAAAAGCACACTTGAGCAGGCGGAAGCAAGCATACGCACGGCACAGGCTCAGCTCGAAACGGCCCGTACCCAACTTGGCTACTGCCGCGTATATGCGCCCTTCCGGGGCCGCATCACTGCATCCGGTCCAAGCGTTGGAGCCTACCTCAACGGCGAAGGCGCTCCGGTGACTATGGCCACGATATACGACGATTCATCCATGCAGGCCTATTTCACGGTGGAGGATGGCTCGTTTCTCAAAAGCTTTGCAAAGGACAGCTCCACCGCCGCAGGCTATGATTCCATCCCAATTACGTTCAGTGAGCAGCTTCCTCACAATTACTACGGCGCGCTGTCATATCTCTCACCTGACTTTGACCCCTCCACCGGCACCATGCAGCTACGCGCCGTCATAAAGAATCCTTATGGAGAGCTGCGCGACGGTATGTATGCCAGCGTCAAGCTCCCGACAGGCACTAATGCCAATGCCGTGATAGTAAAGGATGCCTCCATAGCCACTGACCAGCTCGGGAAATATCTCTATACGGTAAATGACTCAAACAAGATTGTCTATACGCCGGTCAAAACAGCCGAGATGGCCAACGATTCCATGCGTGTCATCACTTCCGGCTTGCCGGCCGGTACTCTCTACGTCACCAAGGCGTTGCTTAAAGTACGGCCCGGCATGATTATCAAACCCGTCATAACCCACTGATTATGTTCTCCAAATTCTTTATTGACAGGCCCATATTTGCCATAGTACTGGCAATTATGATGATTCTGGCGGGACTGATCACGGTTAAGACGCTCCCGATAGCCCAGTTTCCCGACATCACTCCGCCCACCATTATGGTCAACGCCACTTATCCCGGCGCCGACGCCACCACTGTAGCCAACACCATAGGTATACCTATTGAGCAGCAGGTCAACGGCGTGGAGAACATGATGTATATGAGTTCCTCCTCCGGTTCCGATGGCAGCTACAATCTCACCATCACCTTTGAGATAGGCACCGACCCTGATATGGCCGCCGTGAAGGTACAGAATCTGGTATCGCAGGCCGAAGCCACACTCCCCAACTCTGTGAAGCAACAGGGCATCAACGTAATGTCACGTTCATCCAACATCATCATGTTCGTGGCCCTCGAAAGCGACAATCCTGAACTATACGACGCACTATATCTGACCAACTATGCTCAGCTCAACATTGTCAACGAACTGTCACGTATAGATGGCGTGGGACAGGTAGGCGCGTTCGGCGGCGGTCAGTACAGCATGCGTGTATGGCTTGACCCCGACAAGATGCGCGAGCGCGGAGTCAGTGCCTCGGAAGTCACAGAAGCCATATCATCGCAGAACATGCAGGTAAGCGCCGGTAGCGTAGGCGCCGCGCCCAACGGAGGGAATGCATCGTTTGAGTACACACTCACAGCCCAGGGGCGATTGACCACCGCCGATGAATTCAGCAACATAGTGATACGCACCGATGCCGACGGCGGCATGCTGCGGCTGCGCGACATAGCACGCGTGGAACTCGGCAGCAACTCCTACAGCGCCATTGCCAAGGTGTCAAACCATGATGCCGGCCTGATGGGTATCTACCAGCTCCCGGGAGCCAATGCCCTGACCGTGGCAAAGAACGTACAGAAGAAACTCGACGAACTGTCGAAGTATTTCCCCGAGGGAGTACACTATCGTGTCATCATGAACACATCTGACTTTGTCACCGCATCAATTGACGAAGTGCTTGTAACATTCGTGGAAACAACCCTGATAGTGATGATAGTCATCCTGCTGTTCCTGCAGAGCTGGCGGGCGGTGATCATACCGATGATCACCATTCCGGTATCGCTGATAGCCACATTCGCCGTGATGAAGCTGCTGGGCTTCACGCTCAACACCCTCACCCTCTTCGGACTTGTGCTCGCCATAGCCATTGTGGTCGACGATGCCATAGTGGTGGTGGAGGACTGTGCCCGAATGGTGCAGAAAGGGCTGCTGACGCCACGCAAGGCAGCCGAAAAAGCCATGCATGAACTGCAAGGGCCTGTAATAGGCGAGGTACTGGTGCTGCTGTCGGTATTCATACCCACGGCATTCATCAGCGGCATCACCGGTGAGCTCTACAAGCAGTTTGCCCTCACCATAGCCGTATCCACAGCGTTCTCAGGCATAAGTGCGCTCACGCTTACACCGGCTCTGTGCGCCCTGTTCCTGCGCAAGGACACCGTAGCACCACGGTTCATCATCTTCAAATGGTTCAACAAGGGTTTCGGTGCCACACTGAACGCTTATATGAAGATTGTAGGTACGTTCCTCAAGCGCCCTGTCGTGGCTATCGGCGTATATCTCGTCATAACCGCAGCTGCATTCTGGGGATTTCTGAAAATGCCAACTTCTTACGTTCCGGAAGAGGATATGGGCTACTTCATGGGGTCGGTACAACTCCCTACCGGTGCTTCGCTTGAACGCACCCAGAAAATACTTGAGGAGGTAAGCGCACGCATATCAGAATTTCCTGAGGTAAAGGATGTGATCAGTATAGCCGGATTCTCTTTCATGGGAGGCGGTTCCGGATCCAATATGGGCGGACTTACCGTATCTCTGAAACCATGGAAGGAGCGTCGCGGCAAATCACAATCAGCCGAGGCTGTGATCAAGAAATTCAATGAAGCATGTGCCGATATAGAGGAAGCGGTGATATTCGGAATAAACCCACCTTCAATTCCTGGACTTGGAATGTCGGCCGGCTTGCAGATGCAGCTTCTTGACATAAACAATCTGGGCGCCACCCAGATGAAAACAGCCCTCGATGCTGTGAGCGAGGAAGCCCGCAAGGACCCGCGCATAGCATCCGTCACATCGCTCTACGAGGGTGAGGTACCGCAGTTCAAACTCAATATTGACCGCGACAAGGTGAAGTCGCAAGGTATAGTGCTCGCCGATATCTACTCTGTGCTTTCATCATTCACAGGCTCGTCATACATCAATGATTTCAATGAATTCGGCCGCGCCTACGAAGTGCTCGTTTCAGGCGACCCGTCATCGTGCGACCGTGCTGAAGATGTGCTGCGCCTGAGCGTGCGCAATGCCGATGGTGAGATGGTGCCGTTCGCCTCCTTCATGACCATCGAGCCGTCCATGGGCGAATCGAATGTCAACCGCTACAACATGTACCGCACAGCCGCGCTCACCGCCTCGCCTGCGCATGGAGTCAGCTCGGGCGATGCTATAAAAGCCATGGAGGAGATAGTACAGAAAACGCTCGGAAGTACTTATTCATACGCATGGACCGGCGAAGCCTATCAGGAGACACAGGGTGGCACCACTGTGAGCATGGTTCTGATATTTGCCGTCGTGATAACGCTGCTTGTACTTGCCGCTCAGTACGAAAGCCTCACCGACCCCATAGCGGTAGTGATATCAATGCCTACAGCTATACTTGGTACCGTGATAGGATGCCTGTTCATGGGACAGAGCATAAACATCTACACGCAGATCGGCATCATACTGTTGCTCGGACTGTCGGCCAAAAATGCAATCCTGATAGTGGAATACGCCGTTGACTTCCGCAAGCAGGGTTCCGACATCCGCCAGGCGGCTCTCGATGCAGGCCGGATCCGCTTCCGCCCCATCATAATGACGGCACTTGCATTTGTATTCGGTGTGCTTCCCATGCTGTTTGCCACCGGCGCTGGAGCGGCAAGCCGAGTATCGCTCGGCACAGCCGTAGTGTTCGGTATGTTCATCAACGCCGTTGTGGGCACACTCTTTGTACCTAACTTCTGGGAACTGCTGCAACGGTTCAAAGAGCGCTATCTTGTCCGGCTATTCAGCAGTTCCGACACCCCGGCTCCGGCACCTCAGAACAGTTCGGATACCGGCACTTCCGCTGACAACGACAAAACGGCCATATAATACACAAAAGCGAGTCCCGCGGCATGGGTGCCGCGGGACTCTTATATCTGGCTGTAACTGTGATTACTTAGAAAGCACTTACCAGTGTATTGTAGGCATCGAGCAGGCCATCCTTGTTCTTACCGCCGGCCTGAGCGAATCCGGGCTGGCCACCGCCGCCACCCTTGATGGCCTTGGCAGCCTCGCGCACCATGACTGATGCGTTCATACCGCGCTTCACAAGGTCGTCAGTCAGCATCACGGTAAGCAGAGGCTTGCCCGACATGTCGGCTGTAGCCGCAACAAATGCTGTTGCCTCGGGCGATGAAGCACGCACTCCGAAAGCTACGTTCTTCACCACGTCAGGTATGCGTATGCCGTTAAGTGTCACAAGCTTCACACCGTTCACCTCGCGTGCCTCGGCAAGCAGATTTTTCACCATTCCGGCAATCTTCTCCTTGAAGTATTCCTCTACCTGCTTCTGCAGCTCAGCATTCTCAGCTATAGAGCGGCGCAGGGCGGCCACTACGTCGGGAGCATTGTTGAGCATTCCGCCCACCTCGCGCAAAGTCTGGGTCATATCGTCAAGAGCTTTCTCAACATTCTCGCCAGTGATAGCTTCGATACGGCGTATTCCGGCAGCAATGCTGCTCTCACTTATAATGCGTATCATACCGATGTTGCCGGTATTGTCAACGTGAGTTCCGCCACAGAGCTCAACAGAGTCGCCGTAGCGTATCACGCGCACCTCATCACCATATTTCTCACCGAACAGAGCCATGGCGCCCATAGCCTGAGCCTCGGCGATAGGCACGCAGCGATGCTCGTCGCGGGCTATTGCCTTACGCACCTTCGAATTGGCAAGATGCTCCACACGGCGTATCTCTTCGGGGGTGAGTTTCTGGAAATGAGAGAAGTCAAAACGCAGTACATCAGGCGAAACGTAAGAACCGCGCTGCTCCACATGTGTTCCCAGCACCTCACGCAGTGCTTCATGCAGCAGATGGGTGGCGGTGTGGTTGCATGATGTGGCCAGGCGTGCATCGGTATCGATGGCAGCGGTAAAGCGTTCAGCAGGGTTTGATGGCATCTTCTTGGTGAGATGCACAGCCATTCCGTTCTCACGCTTGGTATCGTAGATCTCCACGACCTCACCTGATTCAACGCCTGTGAGAGTCCCGCGGTCGCCTACCTGTCCGCCCATCTCGGCATAGAAGGGACTTTCGGCAAGCACTATCTGATAGTACTCCCCTTTCTTCTGCTTTACCTTACGGTAGCGAAGTATCGATGTCTCGGCCTCCATATTATCGTAGCCTACAAACTGGGGCTCACCTTCGTTGAGCACGGTCCAGTCGGCCGTCTCCACTGAAGCGGCATTGCGGGCACGCTCCTTCTGCTTCTGCATCTCAGCGTCAAACTCGTTGCGGTCAAGCGTCATGCCGTTCTCCTTCAGGATAAGCTCAGTAAGGTCAAGCGGGAATCCGTAGGTATCATAAAGCGTGAAAGCCTCCTTGCCAGAAATCTCAGTAGAGCCTGCCTTTCGTGCCTCGGCTATAGCGTTGTCGAGCATACGGATACCATTTTCAAGAGTGCGCAGGAATGAATCCTCCTCCTCCTTTATCACCTTCATTATCAGCTCGCGCTGAGCGGGAATCTCGGGATAGGCCTCGCCCATAGAGTCGATGAGGGTGTTGACAAGCTTGTACATGAATGCCTGCTTCTGGCCGAGGAATGTGTAGGCATAGCGCACGGCACGGCGCAGGATGCGGCGGATCACATATCCGGCCTTGGCATTGCCGGGGAGCTGTGAGTCAGCTATGGAGAATGATATGGTGCGGACATGGTCGGCAACGACGCGCATGGCTATATCCACCTTCTTGTCGTCGCCGTATTTCAGGCCCGACAGTGCAGCGATAGTACCGATAAGCGGAGTGAACACGTCGGTGTCATAGTTTGATGTCTTGCCCTGCAGAGCCATGCAGAGGCGCTCAAATCCCATGCCGGTGTCGATCACCTTGGCGGGCAGCGGTTCGAGCGAGCCGTCGGCCTTGCGGTTGTACTGCATGAACACGAGGTTCCAGATCTCGATCACCTGCGGATGGTCGTGGTTGACGAGGTCGCGTCCCGGCACCTCGGCGCGCTCCTCGTCGGAGCGGAGGTCGATATGAATCTCCGAGCAGGGACCGCAGGGACCTGTGTCGCCCATCTCCCAGAAGTTGTCGTGCTTGTTGCCGTTGATGATGTGGTCGGCGGGCAGATGCTTCTCCCAGATAGCGGCGGCCTCGTCGTCGCGGGTCAGGCCCTCGGCGGGCGAGCCCTCGAACACAGTGGCATACAGGCGCTCGGGATCGAGCTTGAGCACATCCACCAGATATTCCCATGCCCAGTCGATGGCTTCCTGCTTGAAATAGTCGCCGAACGACCAGTTGCCGAGCATCTCGAACATGGTGTGGTGGTAGGTGTCCATTCCCACCTCTTCGAGGTCGTTGTGCTTGCCGCTCACACGCAGACACTTCTGCGAGTCGGCGACACGGCGATATTTGCAGCCTTGTTGCCCAATATGATATCCTTGAACTGGTTCATGCCGGCGTTGGTGAACATCAGGGTCGGGTCATCCTTGATCACCATAGGAGCCGAGGGTACAATCTGATGTCCCTTTTCGCGGAAAAATTCCTTGAACGACTCGCGAATCTCTTTTGCTGTCAGCATATTATGTTATGATTTAGATTACTTGTCCGGTGGGCGTGATAGTTTCGCCCAAAAGATGTGCAAAATTAGTGGTTATTTCGTACTTTTGCAACTTCACGCCAATCAGTTATGGACAATCTCAGCAAAAAATATTACAAAATAAGCGAGGTAGCCGAGTTGTTAGGACTGCCGGCCTCTACCCTGCGGTTCTGGGAAAAACAGTTTACCGTGATCCGCCCGAAGCGCAACAACCACGGGACCCGGTTCTACACCCCTGCCGATATTGAAAAGATATCCATGATTCATTATCTGGTGAAAGAGCGTGGACTCAAACTCGAAGCCGCACAGGAGCAGATCCGCAACAACCCCAAAGGTATTGAGAAGCGTCATGATGCCGTAACACGCCTGAAATCCATCCGCTCCACCCTTCAGGAAATGCTCGACGCCCTCCACTCCCTCCGCTAACCGATCTTTACTGCAGATTAGAGTCCGACATGGGATTGTACGGACATCGCTCTGCGATGTATACGTCTGATACATCGGTTATTATGTGGTGTATTATAGCCCTTTAGGGCGAATTTCAAGTAACCGTGCACAAAGCGCCAGCGGCGTGCACGGCATAAGTAAACCAGAATAAAAGAGTCCGACAGGACGGATTACTATTCATGAATCCCCAATTCAAGCATTTCGTCATCGACACTTTTGCCAGCATGATGTTCCGACTGTCGCTTTATGTAATTGCTTATTGTTTGAACTTCATAATAGGATACAGTCAGTGAAGCATATCCGGTGTTCCACCCTCTGAAATCGGGGAAATCAGGATGCCGGGAAAACACACGGCTACTGTCAGCCTTTAACTTCTTCATGACTGTGTCGGGATATATCCCATTAGGTAGCTCGATCAGCATGTGGATATGATCCAAATATCCATTGATCTGCCATAAGTGCCATCCATTGGACTTGCATATTGAATAGATATACTTGAACAGTTCTATTTTATGTTCTTCCGGTATTGATGGAACGGAATGGGCGGTACGGGTAATTAGATGGAATATATGACGGTGATAACTCATGGTTGTGTATTTTCTCCAAATATAGTCAGAATTAGATAATTACACAAGCCGTCCTGACGGACTCTGTTATTCTTAGCTCCTATTTCCCTGCACGCCGCTGACGCTTTGTGCAGGGTTACTTCAAAACCGTCCGTTCCGGACTCCAATAGTTGACATATGATTGTACGGCCATCGCTCTGCGATGTTGGATTCGCACACCTTACATGCCAAAGGCATGTCCCTACGGATATATTTCTGTATGTCAGGCGTATACATGTATCCAAAGCTATGCGCGCATCGAAGTCTATGTTGATGGTCGCATAACTAACTGCATCGAAGTAACTGTCATAGCCCTTTAGGGCGACTTTCAAGTAACCGTGCACAAAGCGCCAGCGGCGTGCACGGCATAAGTAAACCAAAATGAAAGAGTCCGACAGGACGGCTTGCGCCATCAGATAAGCGTAATCCGTCCTATCGGACACACACGGTAGGGGACATCCACAACCATAAAAGCGTCGGAGACGCGTGTTAAGGAGAACCCTACTTCGAGCTGAAAGCGAGGAGTAGGGATACGAATCGGAATAGCATTAATGCCCTCGGAGTGGACTGTTATCCCCAACGAAACAGGCATCTTCGAAGCCATATATTTTCTATAGTGCCCTTTCCCCACTCCTCGCCCTGACGGCCTCGAAGCGGGGTTCCACCAACTTCGCCTCTCCGAGGCTCTGCCATGCACTCTGCCGACCGCATGCACAGGGAACCTGAAAGGTTCATTCATGTTGTAGCCGGGGGCCGAGCTGAAAGCGAGCCCCACGGTAACGGACGCGCACACAGAATTATCTGAAAGATAACTTTCAATCGATCGAAACCGGATTATGGTATATAAAGTTTTCTTTCAGAAAATCTTCCTTTATCATCTTATTCCGTGGGTCTCACCCTGACAGGCTCGGCCCCCGGCTATATCAAGAACCGCACCTTTGCAGGTGCGTACACTGAAGCACGTCAGGAAGGATTACGTCCTGACAAAAAACAAGGCCCCGGGCATGATAGCCCGAGGCCTTGGATATATTTGATCAGCGGGTGCTGATTATTTCACGAGTACTTTCTTGACATCGGTGCCCTGACGACGGATGTAGATGCCGGGCGCCATATCAGATGAATTTACGCGGATGCCCTGCAGATTGTAGAATTCAACGGGAGCATTGCTGTTGTCAACGTCTACGCCTTCGATAGCTGACGGCTTCGGACCCTGACCATTGAAAATCACATTAATCGGCATATCGCCATCCTCGCTATGCCAAGTTACCACAATTTTCAGATATGCCTTACCATCTGCATCAATATAGCAATCTGCCGGACTAAGTGAAGCTGAAGCTTTTACAGGTTCTCCAAGGCCCAGATCTAAAGAAAGACCTGTTGCAACACCTTCAAAGCAAACCTTATCACCATCATGAGAAACTGTCACATTGGGGACAACAATATCTACTTTATGGACTCCATCCAATGTAAAATCAGGGAGACTTACAGTACAGATATCATCACCAGTATATTTCACATATACTTTTGCCGGAATAGGCTCATCTGACATTGACTCACCACCTATTTCAATATCAAGACCTCCATCATATACATCTGAAGGCACATCAGGTGTTTCAGAAGATTCTTTCTTATACTGAACGGTGTACACATGGCTTGTCTGACCATCGGCATCCTCACCTACATTGTTAACCGTGATGGTGGCCTTGGCGTTTTCTGTATCAATAGCTACAGCAGCCTTTGCGCTACCGCTTGTGCCGAGAGTTGCAAAGCTGAATGCTGATTCCTCGGGCATGGCGGCATCGACAGCATATTCGTACTTGTCAGAAGCAAAGCCATCAATAGTTGTGCCGTTGACCTGCAGATCCTTCAATCGTGAGTAGTAAATGAGCTTGACATCATCGATAATCAACTCACTATTGCCCTTGGGTGAATCAGAAAAATAATCCCCTGCAGATATTATAACATTGATTTTTTCAGGAGTATCATCAGTTTTATATTCAAAATCAGCAATATATGAAGACCATTCATCTGCAGAACCTGTATTGAATGTTTTAGAAAGAGATGCAATCAAAGTTCCTTTCTGTGTAACATCTCCACCCTGTGAATATTCCATACCCAGCACATTCCTATCTCTATCCACCATAGTGGTTTTCACCAAATTGGCTTTTTTACTTGCAATATTACCGGGAACATCATTCTGCGAAAAAGTTCCTTTCCATAAATAAGCCACAACAGATGAATTTTCATTTGGAGCATTTCGCTTATACATGAATGAAACTGCATCGGGACGATAGTTGAATTCTATACCACCAAATGAGCCTCCATCCTTTCCATTTGGAGAAATGACTAAAAGGTAAGATGTAGACCATGATTTACCTAAAGTAATATACGCCGGCACAACCTGACCTAATATCTCTGCAGAATTCTTTAATTTAACAGCATATTTGGAATTATTATATCCGCCATCAACAGGTGTGCCGATGTCTGATTTATTACCTGCGGAAATCACTCCTGTCCCGGCATAAACATTAGATACACACCATGAAGCAGGAGTTGTACCCTGCTGTATTTCATTATTAGCACTGGTCCATGGAACGCACGGCACCCATTCATTGTCGAAGCCGTTATTGGGGAGTTGCTGAGCGTTGCCGCAGAGAGGGAACGCAAGAAGTGCGGCAAGTGATAATGTGGTAAAAGTATTTCTCATAAATTTTAGAAATTAGTTTCCTGTATTGTGAATTTAAGGTGCAAAGTTATGGTTTTTTGATGAAATTTTAGCAGAATAATATGAAATTATCATTAAAATTGTACAATATCTACCTAATTTTAAGCCAATAACACCAATTTAGTGGCCAATGTAAAACAACCGGCATCCACGCAGCCGTCCCCCGTTCCAATCCGTCCTACAGACTCACTCGACGGGTAACATCCACCACCATAAAAGCGTCGGAGACGCGTGTTAAGGAGAACCCTACTTCGAGCTGAAAGCGAGGAGTAGGGATACGAATCGGAATAGCGTTAATGCCCTCGGAGTGGGCTGTTAATCCCCGACAAACAGGCATCGTCGAAGCCATACATCAGCTACCGGGCCTTTATCCCCACTCCTCGCCCTGACGGTCTCGAAGCGGGGTTCCACCAACTTCGCTTCTTCGAAGCTCCCCCTTATACTTACGTACGCCACATGGTTAGAACCTGAAAGGTTCATTCGTATTATAGCCGGGGCCGAGCCTGTCAGGGCGAGACCCACGGTAACGGACGCGTACACAGAATTATCTGAAAGATAACTTTCTATCTCAGCTCTATTATAGCCCCTAAGGGGCGACTTTTAAGTAACCGTCCGTTCCGGATTCCAATAGCATGTTACTGTACGGATATCGCTCTGCGATGTTGGATTCGCGTAGCTTTACATGCCGAAGGCATGTCCCTACAGTCATATTCCTGCATATCAGATACATACAAGCTTCAACGACCGTAAAGCGTCGGAGACGCGTGTTAAGGAGAAGCATCTTCCTCAAATAAAAAAGCGCTGCCTCACCCCTGACCGGGGATAGGCAGCGCCTCTGTTTGAATTCTTGAATTGTGAATCTTTTACTGGCCGAGATAAGTCTTAAGCAGTTTGCTCTTCTGTCCTTTGAGACGGCGGATGGCTTTCTCCTTGATCTGACGCACGCGCTCACGGGTAAGGTCAAATTTGGCGCCGATCTCTTCGAGTGTCATCTCCTGACATCCTATGCCGAAGAACATCTTCAGGATCTCACGTTCTCGTTCATGGAGCTGACGGAGTGCGCGGTCCACCTCCTTTGAGAGCGACTCCTGGGTGAGTGTGGAGTCCGCCATAGGCGAATCGTCGTTGGTGAGCACGTCAAGGAGGCTATTGTCCTCACCCTCAACAAACGGAGCGTCAACCGAAATATGTCGGCCGGATACCTTGAGTGTATCGCTGATCTTATCTACCGGCACGTCAAGCTTTTCGGCAAGTTCCTCTGGCGACGGACGGCGTTCGTTCTCCTGCTCGAATTTCGAGAGGGCCTTGCTGATTTTGTTGAGTGAGCCTACCTGATTCAGGGGCAGACGCACTATGCGGCTCTGCTCGGCCAATGCCTGCAGGATGGACTGGCGAATCCACCACACGGCGTAGGAGATGAATTTGAAGCCTCGTGTCTCGTCAAACTTCTGTGCTGCTTTAATCAAGCCGAGATTGCCTTCGTTGATAAGGTCGGGCAGGCTGAGTCCCTGGTTCTGGTACTGCTTTGCCACTGACACAACGAAGCGAAGGTTGGCACGCGTGAGTTTTTCGAGAGCTCTTTGGTCACCCTGGCGAATGCGCTGGGCGAGCTCTACCTCCTCCTCAACTGAGATAAGCTCTTCACGGCCTATCTCCTGAAGGTACTTGTCGAGCGACGCGCTTTCGCGGTTAGTAATTGATTTTGTGATTTTTAGTTGTCTCATCTGCGTTCTGTGAGATTAGCGTGCAAAATTACAAAAAATATTTTGTATTTAACGCGGGTATTTATTAAATTTTACACTTATCCCCTCCTGTCATACATAAATGACGCCAAGGGGACACATAAGTATTGCCATATCATTGTATATATAACATGCGGGGCACCTTTATGGCGCCCCGCATCAATGATTTAACTATTGTTATTTATACCGCGCCCAGCGGATAAGCTCCTTGAGGGTGGGTTTCTTGCCGTACATGAATATGCCCACACGGTATATCTTGGCGGCGAGCCACACCATGCACAGGAACGACAGGTAGAGCACCACGAGCGACACGGCAATTTCCCAGCCGGGGATTCCGAACGGCACACGCGCCATCATCACCATTGGAGAGGTGAACGGAATCATCGACATCCATAGCGAGAGCTGCGACGTCGGGTCATTGGCTGCCATCATGCCGAACATTATACCAAGTATGATAGGTATGATGATGACGCTCTGAAGCTGACCGGCATCCTGAATATTATCCACAGCTGAACCGATAGCGGCGAATATGGCCGAATAAAGCAGAAATCCGCCTACAAGGAAGAGTATCAGCAATGCGAAGAGCTGAATGATATACCCTACATTGCCAAGCACGGCTATCGCTCCGAGCAGATCGGAATCAGTAGTAAGAGTGGCGGCATCGACACTGCCGGCATTCATGGCTGCAACATCAGCGGCCACTGACTGCGGAAGAAGCGCAGGAAGTACAAAGGCTGACATCACTGACATAAGCACACCCCATATCACTATCTGGGTAAGCGCCACCAGACCTATGCCGCATATCTTGCCAAGCATGAGCTGTGCAGGCTTGACACTTGACACCACTATCTCAAGCACACGGTTGTTCTTCTCCTCTATTATCGAGGTCATCACCATCTGGCCGTACATGAGCAGACACATGTAGAGAAGCATTGTCAGCACTATACCGAGCAGATAGCTTACCACGGTAGATGTTTCCTTAGAACCTTGCTCGGCATCAATGCGGTAGCTTGACAGGGATATATCGCTGTGCACCTGGGCCATTATGCGGTCAAGATCGGCTATGTGATAGGCGCCGAGGCGGTGTGTCTCAATGATAGAGTTGACCTGATCGCGCACCTCCGACTCCAGATTCATCGATGACGCGCCGGAGGTGTAGAGGCTAACGCTCTTGCCCGGCTCCATGACATCGGCAGGTATGTAGAGCACAGCATCGACATCATCCTGCTTCATCAGCTCTTCGAGTGGCATAGGCGATATGGTGAAGTTGACTTCCGATGTGTTGTGCAGACTGTCTGCAATAAGGCGAGAGTCATCGACCACACTGACAGTACGCATGTCAGTACCGGCAAATTCCATGATAAGAGCCGGCATGCTCATAAGCCCGAGCATAAGCAGAGGCATCAGGATAGTGGTGATGATGAAGCTTTTCTTCTTGACGCGTTCCATGTATTCGCGCCGTATTATAAGGGCTGTCTTTGAATTCATTGCTGTAGCGTCGGGTTATTGCTGTTATTTACTGTCTGTATGAAAATCTCATTCATCGAGGTCATAGCTTCGTTGACTGAACGGAGCTCGGCCGCTTCATTGGCTTCGGCTATCACCTGACGCAGCGATGCATCGGGAGCAAGCAGAAGGTCAAGCTTATGCACTTCAGGAGCCACCTCGGTAAGAGTGTTGGTGGCCATCAGCGGCAGCAGCCGCTCCATGACGGCACGTGCATCGCCGCGGAATGTCAGCGAGTAGCGTCCGTCAGTAAACCGGCGGCGGAGTTCATCGACGTTGCCAGACAGAATATTGCGTCCGCCGTTGATAAGAGTGATATTATCGCATATCTCCTCTACCGAAGCCATGTTGTGGGTAGAGAATATCACCGTAGATCCCTCGTCCTTAAGCTTGAGAATCTCATCTCTGAGAAGATTGGCGTTGATGGGGTCGAAGCCGGAGAAAGGCTCGTCGAATATCAGCAGCTTCGGACGGTGGAGCACCGTGACTATGAACTGAACCTTCTGGGCCATACCCTTCGAGAGCTCCTCGACCTTGCGGTTCCACCATGATGAAATTTCAAAGCGGTCAAACCATTCGCGCAGGGCAGCTGTGGCCTCGCGCGAGCCGAGTCCTTTCAGTCTCGCAAAGAAGAGAGCCTGCTCCCCCACTTTCATTTTCTTGTAGAGGCCCCTCTCCTCGGGAAGATAGCCGATATGCGCCACATCGGCCGCCGAGAGCTTATGCCCGTCAAACTCCACACTTCCGCTATCGGGAGCGGTAATGTGATTGATAATTCGAATAAGTGTAGTCTTGCCCGCACCGTTAGGCCCGAGAAGCCCGTACACCGTACCACGCGGCACCTCAAGGCTCACATCGTTGAGAGCCAGATGACTGCCGTATTGCTTGGTGACATTATTTACTTTAAGAATAGTTTCCATATACTAATTTGTCGCTTCCGGTACCGAAAAATCACATCCGGGTACCGATTTTTTTCGAAACAGGCGGTCAATAACCGTGGCTATGGCACCATCGCCGGTGACGTTGCATGCTGTGCCGAAGCTGTCCATAGCTATGTAGAGCGCTATCATGAGTCCGCACTGCGCGTCGTTGAATCCGAGCACCGACGACAACACCCCGAGCGATGCCATTATCACCCCACCGGGAATACCGGGGGCCGCCACAATGGTAATGCCCAGAAGGGCTATGAAGTGGGTGTACAGCCCCATGTCGTAAGGCATACCGTCCATAATCATTATGGCCAAGGAGCAGGCCACCATCTTGAGCATACTGCCCGACATGTGTATAGTGGCGCACAGCGGTATCACAAATCCGGCCACATTCTGCCTCACTCCCATCTTAACTGTCTGTGCCAACGTGACAGGGATAGTGGCAGCCGATGAAGAGGTGCCGAGTGCCGTAAGATAGGCCGGCATCATTGTGCGGAGCATAGTGAGCGGATTGCGTCCGGAGAAGCAGGCAGCTATGCAGTACTGCAGCAGCAGTATGCCTATGTGAAGAGCGAAGATAACAACTATTATTTTGATAAAAGCCCCGAGGACGGGTGCCACCTGTCCGGCAACAGTCATGTTGACGAATATTCCGAATATGTAGATAGGGAGCAGCGGAACGATGACACGCTCAATGGTGCGCGCCACTATTTCCCTCAGTTCCCCGAATCCACGCCGGAGTGCCGTGCCATCGGCGAAAGCTATACCCAATCCGGCCATGAAGGCAAACACCAGAGCTGTCATGACAGGCATGATAGGTGGCATACCTACAGTGAAATAGGGAGCTATCTCCTGCGCTTCTGACGCGGAGAGCGTCTGCCTCACTTCATCGGAAGCAAGCATCTGGGGAAACAGTGCCTCACCGGTGATGTAGGATGTGAATCCGGATATAAGTGTGGCAAAATAGGCTATAAGCACCGTGGCGAGCAGCATCTTCCCGGCCTGCTTACCTATATCGGCAATGGCCGGCGCTACAAATCCGATGATAATCAGCGGTATTACAAACCCGAGAAACTGACTGAAAATGTCATTGAACGTGGCGCAGATACGCGCACCCCACATGGGCGTGATACACCCGAACCCGATACCGGCGGCTATTGCTATGACAATGCGGCCAATAAATCCTATACGTATATTTTTCATCTGTCAACTCTTACAGGTGGCGGTCCCATAGGGATAGGCGGTCCCATAGTAGGGTTAGACCGACGGGCCCGACGCGAATCCACGGCGTCATAAATCATGCCTCCTAAATCGATACCTATCTTGTTGCCGTCACTGAATTTATAATATGGCCGTACTATGGGACGAGTCTCCCACCGGCGCGTGTAATTGTTGTATTGAGTCTGCGCTCCCGCATCGACACCGAAATGCTCGGCGAAATCCCAACTGAGATACCCGCCGAAAGAGGAAGTGCTGATATACGGCATCATGGCAGGGCCTGTAAAACCGGTACGCGAATACCACGAGCCGAACACCGTCAGCGCAAGATTGTCCGAGAATCGCCATACGGCCACTCCGGTCAAGCCGTAGACAGTCTGCAATCCGCGGTAATAACCGTATTTCTCAGCCGATACCCCTCCGGTAAGCGTGAGGCGCCCCATGGTATGCGTGGCAAGCAGCTCCCCCTGCTCCACGCCCATCAAGCCGGAATATGATGTGCGCGACCCCATGGCAAGTATACCGCCGCCCTTCCATACTAAAGGCATTACGGCACCTGCGGCATTGACCGTAACAGGATTGGACGCGAACACGAAGGGCTGATAGCGCAGCGGACGCCCCCAGTCGGGTGTTTGCCCCGGGGCATAGAACTCCGGGATAGAGAACAGCGACATGGGCAGACGCTTACCATCGGCTCCTGACGGAAGCGGGTCGGCCTGCACATCACGGTCAGTGACTCCACCGCCAAGATCAGGAATCTCATTTTGCCCCACAGCTATCTGGAGGACAAAACATGATAATAATATGGCAAAAAGGGTCCGCTTCATGTGGCAAAGATAAAAAATTTTTGTCCAATCTGTAACAAATCGGACCCGAACTACGTCTAATAGGAAAAAGAACATCAAAAATATGACTTACAGACCGTTTTTACTCACCGCGGCAATTGCCCTTACCACACTTAGCTCCTGCCGCACAAATGAGAGCTACGCATCGGACTCGGACGATAACAGCCGTGCATCGACAGAAATGATAACCCAGACAATTCCTGCCAAGGATGTCCGCAAGATAGACACCGCTACCGGTATAAAGGTTATCTATACACAGGCCCAGAAAACGAGCGTCACACTTACAGCTCCGGCCAATATGCTAAAATACATAACCGTAACAGCCAAGGACGGTGAGCTGGAATGCATCCGCAAAAGCAACAGCTTCACCAAAAGCATGCGCGGTGTCAAAATCACGGTCACCGTATCATCGCCCGGACTGACAGATATCGACGTATCAAGCGGAGGAAGCTTCGTTGCTCAGGCGCCTATAAACATGAAGGACTCTTCGATGGATATCGACATATCAAGTGGAGGAGCACTCTCCATAGCATCGCTTACAGCAGGTTCGTTGGATTTAGATGCTTCAAGCGGGGCAGCCGCTAAAATAAACGGACTCACAGCAAAAACGGTTGAAGCCGATGCATCAAGCGGCGCAGCAATATCATTAAGCGATGTAAAAGCCACTTCAGCCAGAATCAACGCTTCAAGCGGGGCAGCACTTTCAATCAACGGTTCTGCAAAAGTTGCCAATCTGAGCGCATCAAGCGGCGGAGCCATCAATGCATCCGGACTGAAAGCTGACAATGTTTCAAAGAGCAAATCTTCTGGAGGAGCCATAAGCTTCTGACAGACAAAGGGAAAACAGCTTCTATAAATACTTTTCAAACAGCTTCTATAAGAAAATCGGGCGATCTCTGTGACAGAGGTCGCCCGATTACTTTTTATTGGGGATTTACTTTATCAGATGATACCCTGACCCATCATGGCGTTAGCTACCTTCATGAAGCCTGCAATGTTGGCACCCTTCATATAGTTGAGGTAACCGTCAGGTTCCTGACCATACTTGACGCACTGTTCGTGGATGTCGCTCATGATAGTGTGGAGCTTGGCATCAACTTCCTCAGCGCTCCACTGCAGGTGCATGGCATCCTGGCTCATTTCGAGGCCTGATGTAGCAACACCGCCGGCGTTGACAGCCTTACCGGGAGCGTAGGTGATACGTGCGTTGATAAATGTGTCGATAGCTTCAGGTGTGCAACCCATGTTGGACACTTCAGCCACCATCTTCACGCCATTGGCAACAAGCTGCTTGGCATCGTCGCCGTTAAGCTCGTTCTGGGTAGCGCAGGGAAGAGCGATGTCGACCTTCTGTTCCCAGGGCTTGCGGCCTGCGAAGAACTGAGCACCGGGATACTTCTCAGCATAGGGAGCCACGATGTCGTCGCCGGTAGCGCGGAGATAGAGCATATAGTCAATCTTGTCGCCGGTGATGCCTTCGGGATCATAGATATATCCGTCGGGACCGGAGATGGTCACAACCTTGGCGCCGAGCTCTGTAGCCTTGAGGGCTGCGCCCCATGCCACATTGCCGAAGCCGGAGATAGCAACGGTCTTGCCCTTGATGTCGTCGCCCTTCTTGGCCAGCATGTTCTGAACAAAGTAGAGAGCGCCGAAACCTGTAGCCTCAGGACGCATGCGTGAACCGCCGAATTCAAATGCCTTACCGGTCATAGAGCCATCGCATTCGCCACGGAGCTTCTTATACATGCCATACATGTAGCCAACCTCGCGGCCGCCAACGCCTATGTCACCGGCGGGGACATCACGGTCAGGACCGAAGATTATTCCAGAGTTCAAGGATGAAAGCCTGACAGAATCGCATGATTTCAGCATCGCTCTTGCCACGGGGTGAGAAGTCGCTGCCGCCCTTGCCGCCACCCATGGGAAGTGTGGTCAGCGCATTTTTGAAAGTCTGCTCGAAACCGAGGAATTTGAGGATTGAAAGGTTCACTGATGCGTGGAAACGGATACCACCCTTGTACGGGCCGATGGCATTGTTAAACTGCACGCGATAGCCGAGGTTGGTCTGAACATCACCGTTGTCATCGGTCCAGGTAACGCGGAAAGTGAAGATACGGTCCGGTTCAACGAGGCGCTCGATGATACGTGCCTTTTCAAATTCAGGGTGCTGATTGTAGATTTCTTCTACGCTCATAAGCACTTCCTTAACTGCTTGCAGATACTCTTTCTCACCAGGGTGCTTAGCCTCAAGTGAGTTCATGATTTTATTAATATCCATTTTTTATTGATGTTTAATGGTATTTGATTAGATTTATGTCGCAAATTTAATATTAAGAACGGAAAGAGCCCCTTAAATTTAGTTAAATTTAAGGGGCTTCTTAGCAAATTGTCAAATGACTGTATTTTTATCGCTTCCTCTTCGAACTTTTCTTTGAAGAAGTTGATTTTGACTTACCGGTCGACTTTTTCGATGTGCTTTTTGCGCTCTTTCGGGATGTTGAAGTAGTCTTGCCGGGAAGTTTAATCTTCTGACCTTCGCGGAGCATGGTTTCGTTCTTGCCCATACCGTTGGCTTTACGCAGAGCATCTACAGTGGTACCGTTGCGCTTGGCTATCTTCTCAAGATTGTCGCCACCCTTCACCGTATAGCTAACAGGCTTCTGAGCCTTGGCCTTCTGCTTGCTTGTCTGCTTCTTGCTGCTCTTGGATGAGCGTGAGGTGGTTTCGCTCTGACGGCGTTCGTTGTGACGTGCACTTGATGCCGAGGTGGAGTAACGCTTGCGGGCCGTATCGGTTGACTGACGTTCGGGGACAGAGCGCGATTCTGCTGCTTCCTGTTTACGCGGTTCAGGCACAGAGGTCTGCTGCTTCTGCGACTGCTGGCGGGGTGCGGGCACGGCACTTGCATCGGCCACCTGACGCTCGTACATCTCTATGATAAGTTCATCCCCCTCCTTGACCTTGCCACGGCGGAGTTTGTTCCAGCTCTTGATATCAGTGGCGCTCACACCATATTTCTTGGCTATGTCACGGATATTCTCTCCGCGTCCTACAACGTGAGTCTTGCGCACCACCTTGCCTATAAGATCCTGCTCGATGGCCTTATTGTCGTCAGCATTCACTGACTGCTCAGTGGCCGGCTGCTTGGAGCTTGTATCGGCAAGGTCATCGTTCTTATCACCGCGCTGCTTACCCGGTTCCACATACGTACGCACGGCATAGGCATCGGAATCATGGTTTTTGATAGCATCCTCACTCATGATATAGCTCAGGCACTGCTGCTTGGGAAGAGTAAGGCCATAGGGATGATGATTGCCGGGGATAATATCTTTACGGAACTGCGGATTGAGCATGCGTATTTCCTCAATAGGAATATTCAGCACCTCGGAAATCTGCTTGAAGTGCACGCGGTCTTTCACCTGCACCGTATCCGTTACAAGCGGACGTTTTACAAGAGTCGGATTGATGCCATAGCGGTCATGATAGTTCATAACGAAGTTGGCAGCTATGAATGCAGGCACGTAGTCACGTGTCTCGGACGGGAGATAATTGTATATTTCCCAGAAATCCTTTTTGCCGCCACCGGCGCGGCGCAGAGCCTTGTTCACACGGCCTGGACCACAGTTATAGGCTGCGATGGCAAGTGACCAGTCGCCATATATATCATATAGTTGCTTGAAATATTTTGCAGCTGACTTTGATGACGCACGCGGGTCACGGCGCTGGTCGACAAGCGAATTGACCTCCATTCCCATACCGGTGGCGGTGCTCGGCATGAACTGCCACAATCCGGCAGCTCCGGCGCGCGACACGGCATTCGGGTTGATGGCCGATTCGATCACGGGCAGATACTGGAGTTCGAGAGGCATCCCCTCGCGCTCAAGCTCCTCGATGAACATAGGTCCATAATAGTTATGCAGGGCCAGCATGTCCGACACCAGACGGCGACGCTTGCCGAGATACATATCAATGAACTTACCCACTATCTGATTGTAGGGCATCTCAATTTCAGTAGGAAGGCGGCTGAGCAGCTCTTCATACTCCTTGGCGGTACCTGTCTTGGGAGCGTCCTCCTTGGCGGATCGCTCGGTAAAATGCTTCAGATAGAAGTTTTCTTCAAGCTCCTGGGTTTTTGTTTCAAAACTTTCCGGGGGCACAACATTTTCATTAGTTATGGAGTGCTTGATATCCAGAATTGAGGCAGCTGCTGAAGCTGTCAGAGAAGCACACCCTATTAAAATCGCTGCAAAAATTGATTTCTTAATCATGGTGTTCTGTTAAAAGTTTAGCGCCCACTGCAATCCTACTCCGGGGAGCGTATTGCGGGCGTCAGGTATTAATGCCGGTCCAACTCGCATTGACAGATCCGGAGAGATGTCAAAATGGGCCAGCGAGGCGTCAACGTAGGCGTCAACCATAGCCACAAGATAGACGCCCACCATACTGATGATACAAAGGTCACGGTTGCGGCGGTAGAAGTCCTTGCGGGCTTTCATGGTGCGCTGCAGCCATGCTTTGTCAAGATCGGATTCATTAGTAGTCGGTGGGAAGAAGTCCATATAGCTTTTGGTTGACGGATCGTTGTCCATCAAGTCATTATAAGCACGGGTATAATCGCGCAGCATACCGTTGTTCCACGAGGCTCCGTAACCGAGCCCCATGAATCCGCCCACTATAAGCGGAAGTTTCCAGTAGCGGCGGTTGTAGATCTGACCCAGTCCGGGGAACAGCGCGGAGAGCCACACCGCACGGTTGGGGTCAGGATTGAATGTGCGCATATATTTCTCATCGTCCGATGATGCACGCATCAGACTGTCTACAGCCCGGCTGTCAACAATATCAAATGTGTCGACAGGCTGCAGCTCCGGACCTCCGGAAGTGACAAACAGCGAGTCCTCTACAACGACTCCGGGCGCCGTAAGCATCGAGTCAAGCGGAATGGAATCCGGAGGCAGTACAACGGGGGTCGTTCCCGGGCGGCGTACCGGCCGCTGAGGTTTTCTTGGATTTTCCGAAAAAACATTAAAAGGTGTTAACAGCATGATTATCACCATGCCTATAAGCACTTTTACCAATGGGGCCGTTCTTTCTCGGAGTTGTCGCACTATTTCTTTTCTACAGTCATTAAGACATTGACACACAATAAGATGCATGCCAACACGATAGTCATTCACCTTCAGATACAGGACCTGACGGCTGATTTATTTCGTCAAAGATAGTAATTAATCTGGCAAGTTCATCCTCATTCTTGAATGTGAAGGTGATTTTACCCTTGCCCTGATTGTCACAGGCGAACTGTACAGGAGTGCCAAACCGTGATGACAGATGCTCACGCAGGATGTCAAATTCGCGGTTTCGTCCGCGCGACGATACCGGCGCTTCGGCGTTACGTGACTGCTGCATCTCCTCGCGATAAGCCTTGGCTATCTCCTCGACCTTGCGCACCGACAGTCCCTCCTTCACTATACGGTAGTAGAGTTTGAGCTGACGCTTGGGGTCGTCGATAGAGAGCAGCGCACGTGCATGTCCCATGTCCACACGCTTGTCGCGCAGGCCGAGCTGAACCTCGGCAGGCAGCTTGAGCAGACGCAGGAAGTTGGCTATCGTGGCACGCTTCTTGCCTATTCGCTCGCTCAGTCGCTCCTGAGTGAGTGAATACTGGTCAATCAGCTTACGGAACGTAAGAGCTATTTCTATGGCATTGAGATCCTCGCGCTGGATATTCTCAATAAGAGCCATTTCGGTAAGCTCCGTCTCATTGGCTGTGCGGATATAAGCCGGCACAGAATCCAGTCCGGCCATGCGTGCGGCACGGTAACGGCGCTCGCCGGCTATGATCTGATAGGTATCAGGCCCTGTCTTACGCAGCGACAAAGGCTGGATGATACCGAGTTCGCGTATCGACGACGCCAATTCGGCAAGAGCTTCCTCGTCAAATGACGAACGGGGCTGATCCGGATTCGGCGAAATCTGATCAAGCGATATTTCATTAATGGCAGATGACCCGCGTGCAGGCGTGTCATCCATTGATATCAGCGACCCGAGGCCGCGTCCTAATGCATTTCGTTTCGGTGGCATATATAGCAGAAGAGATATTTTGTGTGTATAGTATGTGGAAACTCAGGCTCCGTAACTACGGAATTGTCATTTACGCCTTGTGCTTTTCTTGTGCTTGGCTATAATCTCACGGGCAAGGCTCACGTGCGATGTCGCGCCGCGGCTCTCCGGATCATAAAGCAATGCCGGAAGTCCGTGCGACGGCGCCTCACTCAGGCGGATATTACGCGGAATCACCGTGGTAAACACCATATCGCCGAAGTGGCTCTTCAGCTCCTCGTATATCTGATTGGCCAGACGCAGGCGGGCGTCATACATCGTGAGCAGGAAGCCCTCTATCTCCAGTCCGGGATTGAGCTTCGGCTTTATGATGCGTATGGTGTTGATAAGTTTTGTAATACCCTCAAGAGCAAAATATTCAGCCTGCACCGGAATTATCACGGAGTTGGCCGCTGTCAGCGCATTGACGGTTATAAGTCCGAGCGAGGGAGAACAGTCGATAAGGATATAGTCGTACTTGTCAGCAACCCCTTCAAGAGCATGCGCCATGACGCGCTCACGGTTAGGGCGCCCGATGAGTTCAAGTTCGGCACCGGCCAGATCTATACGCGAACCTATCAGGTCAAGCCCCTTCATGCAGGTGCTCACCTGAGAGCCGTCAAGCGGATAGTCGTCAACAAGACATTCATAGATGCTTGACTGCATCTCTTCAGGCTTGATTCCGTAGCCGGAGGTAGCGTTTGCCTGCGGGTCAGCGTCAACAATGAGCACTTTTTTACCCTCAGCGGCAAGGCTCGCACCAAGGTTAATGGTTGTGGTGGTTTTACCCACTCCACCTTTCTGGTTTGCTATGGCTATAATTTTTCCCATAAAGAAAAATATCTGATTACCATGCAAAGTAAGGTCATTTTAGCCAATAAGAAAAGTTGAGTTAAGGTAAATTCAGTTAAATGTTTATAACACGGCTATTCTGTTAATAACCTCCTGTACTGTTCATAACAGCAACGAGGCATCGCCATAGCTCAGGAAGCGGTAATCGCCATCAAGCGCATGGGTGTACATAGCGCGCCAATCTCCTTTGGTGAACGCCGATACGAGCAGCAGCAGCGTAGATGAAGGCTGATGGAAATTGGTCACCATACCCTCCACTACCTTGAATTCATAGCCAGGCACTATGATGATGCGCGTCGATGCCACAAGGCGATCCATTCCGGCTTTGTCAAGATAAGCGGCAAGCGCTTCCATCGCTTCCTTTCGTGACAGCCTCGGGTGATTGTCATCATATGGATACCACTGCCCCACCTCGTCAAGAGGCATACCTGCGGCAGCCATGCATCCAAGATGATATATGCTTTCAAGCGTACGCACCGAAGTGGTCCCGACAGCTATCACACGCCTCTCAGTCCGTGCGAGCTCCTCTATCAGCTCACGGCTTACCGAGATGAACTCGCTGTGCATTTCATGTTCATTGACCGTGGCCGTCTTTACCGGCTGAAAAGTACCCGCCCCGACATGCAGCGTCAATTCACGGCGCACAATTCCCCGGGCATCTATTCCGTCAAGCACACGGGGTGTGAAATGCAGTCCGGCCGTAGGAGCAGCCACCGAGCCCTCTATGTGGCTATATACCGTCTGATAGTCCGAGCTGTCAGTTTCCTCAGTCCCGCGATTGAGATATGGAGGTATCGGTATCTCTCCGGCAGCGTCAATTATCTGCGAGAAAGTCACGCCCGCAGCGGCGTCCCATGAGAAACGCACTACCGATGCATTTCCACGCTTCTGCTCCCTGACAGCTGTCAGAACGACCGTAGTTCCATCGGCCACACTCACCTCCAGCTTAAGCTCGCCATCCTTCCAGCGCTTTGAGTTGCCCACAAAGCATAGCCACGAGCAACCATCCGTTGAAGCAAACGAGCGTTCATAGTCGGCCGGCTGTACCGGCTCCAGGCAGAACACCTCTATAAGAGCACCGCTCGCCTTACGGAACCGCACCCTCGCGTTGATGACACGTGTATTATTATAAATAAGCATGCTGTCCGGCTCAAGCAGTCCGGGGAGGTCAGTAAACAGATGGTCCGTTATCACCCCCTGTCCGTCGCGCACAAGCAGCTTGCATTCGTCGCGCTCGGCAAGCGGATGCGATGCTATGCGCTCCGCCGGCAGCGGATAGTTATAATCCTCTATGTTTATATCGTGAAGTTTCATCAGGTAATTCAAATTTTTTCGAATGCAAAATTACAACATAAAAGCAAAATATTTTGACAGCTAAGGAAATATTTGTAATTTTGCACCCGATTCCGTAATCGCTGGCAGGACATGCAGCCTGTTATGTTGCGGGTAGTGCTAACATTTTAATAAACAAAAGAAATGGATTTAATTAAAGTTGCCGAAGAGGCTTTGCCACCGGCAAGACAGCATCCCGAATTTGGCCCCGGCGACACCATCACCGTGGCTTACCGCATCAAGGAAGGTAACAAGGAGCGTATCCAGCAGTACCGCGGCGTAGTTATCCGCATCTCGGGCGAAGGGACCAAGAAGCGTTTCACCGTTCGCAAGATGAGCGACAACATCGGTGTTGAGCGTATCTTCCCCATCGAATCGCCTTTCATCGACTCGATCACCGTCAACAAGTTCGGTAAAGTGCGTCGCGCCAAGCTCTACTACCTCCGCGCCCTCACCGGCAAGAAAGCCCGTATCAAAGAGCGCCGCGTAGTGAACAAGTAATCCACTTGCAGCCAAGGCTTACAACCGCAAAGAACAAGAGCCGGACCTACATCAGTAGGCCCGGTTTTCTTTTTGTATCAGATTCCATAATATGTGCATCTCATACATGCAGATACAGTATTAACACATTCGCTATATAGCGAAAAAGAAGCCACTCACTGCGAGAGGCAATGAGTGGCTGATATTATGGAATCAAATCTACTGATTGATTACCATCCGGGGTTCTGTTTCCACTCGTACTTTTTAATCATGTTGTCATGCAATGGCAACAGATAGTCCTGATTAGGACGGAACTGCCAACCGTTTGCATAATCTGACTTATCAGCGGGCATTATGTAACGGTATGCATCACCGGGATTGCCAGTAAGGAAGAGATTATTATCCGCAGCCTGATCATACACAAGTCCGGAATATGAATTCTCAAGATTACTACCGGTAAAGAGTGCGCCTGTAGGCCATTTGCCGATTATAAGCTCTTCAGCGGCAGCCCAACGGAGAATATCCTCGAAACGACGGCCTTCAAGTGCTTTTTCAACATGGCGTTCACGACGAACGGCCTGAATGTACTTGTCGAGATTTGCAAAAGGATATGAAGGATCAGTGTTATACTCACGGTCGAAGTCAACATCGGGCATTCCTACGCGGGCGCGGAGCGGATGAAGAGCATCGATAATAGCCTGAGCATTCTCAGCGCCACCAAGTTCGGCCATAGCCTCGGCATAGTTGAGAAGCACATCGGCATAACGGAACTGGATAGCAGGAGTAGCACCCTTGTATTCAGCGTCAAGATTGCCGGTATAGTCAATCTGCACATGCTTCAGAATAGAATAGCCTGTGGTACATGCCCATGAGGCCATGAGCGGAGGAAGTGTATAACCACCCTGATCAGGACGAAGAATCTGACCGGGAGTACATACTGTCTGCGCCAGACGCGGGTCACGCACTGTGGGAAGGAGTTCCTGACCCCATACTTTCTTGGCATTGAGTTTTTCCTCACCTACGAAGGGACGGCCATCGATAGTAAGGTAGTCATCCACAAGCGATGCTGTCACACCGCATGAACCACCGCCGGTGTTCAGATAACGGTTCACACTGTTACCGATCTCTTCACCATCATACTTCTTGAACCAGAGGATTTCAGGATTTGTGCTGAGGTCGGTAGTCTGGAATATCACACGGTAGTCATTATTAGGATTACCGGTGTTGTAGATACGCCATACGCCGCGGTCCATCACAGCTTTGGCAGCAGCAGCAGCCTGAGTGAAATAATCACGGATCTTATCGTCAGTAACAGAGGGGTCAAAGAACGGGTCGTTCTTAGCCTTGTGATATTTTTCCCAAGTACCCTCAAAGAGAGCAACCTCGCTCTTCAGCGCACGCGCTACATCGCGGTGCACACGGAAGTTCGCGCAATTGCTACGCTCAGCCATCAGTTCAATAGCATTATCAAGGTCATCAAGAATATGATCTGCAATGACTGTACGTGACTCACGCTGCAGTGTCATCAATGTCGTATCCGGGTCAAGCGGAGTATCGAGCCATGCCACTCCTCCATAATTAATCAGGATCTGATAGTAGTACCAGGCACGGAAATAGTATGCCTCACCTACTGCCTGATTATATGCAGCACCCCCCTTGCCTTCACAATTATCAAGGTTGGTCAGCAGGAAATTCACATTACGGATATTTGAATACTGTCCGATAGAGTTGCCGTTACCTTTGGAGGTCAATCCGGCAAGGCGCTGATTAACAGAGTTTGCGCTCAGGTCATCGCTATTTACATCGGCACCGGCTATACCGCCGCCACCACCGGCCATGAAGCCCTGTCCACGAACTGCACTCTGATAAAACTGGTTGACATAGCTTGACATTTCAGCAGCCGTCTTGAAGGGAGCTGATGATGAAAGCACCCCTTCCGGCTCACGGTTAAGATCATAGCATGATGAAACGGTCATTGCCATTCCAGCAGCCAGAGCTAAAATAGATATCTTTTTCATTGGTTGATTTCAAATTTAGAGGTTAACAGTAAGACCACATGAAAGGACCTTGTTCATAGGATAGTTCTTACCGGCTTCACCACCGTAGGAAGCTCCGGTGAACACACCTTCAGGATCATACATCTTGGCAAGCTTGGTGCCTGTCCAGAGATTTTCGCCGGTGAAGAACACCTGTACTTTCTGCAGACCGATATGATTTACCCATGCCTTGGGAAGTTCATAAGCCACGGTCAGGTTCTTCAGACGGATATAAGCTGCATTCTGGACGTAGCGGTCAGAAGTCTGCATATTACGGTTCTGATAAATTGGAATACCACCTACAGTGTGCAGATAAGGCTTCGGATAGTAAGCACCGGGATTTGATTCGGTCCAGTAGTCAAGATGCTGTGTGAACACAGTAGCCTGAGCGTATGAGCCCCAACCCCAGAAGTAAGGCTGTGTGCCGGGATTCCAGTCACGCTTACCTACACCCTGGAACATCACATTAAGGCTTAGTCCCTTCCAGGCTATCATACCGTTGAATGTGAATTCATAACGGGGAGTTGTATTACCGATAACGGTATAGTCGCCCATATTATTCAGGTTGTTATCACCACGGTTGATCTTACCGTCGCCATTCAGGTCAACGTATGCCACGTCGCCGGGAGTCCATGTACCGCCATTGAGATATGTGCGGTCAAGACGGTTAAACGCATCAGCCTGTTCTTGATTCTGGATAAGACCATTTGTCTTATAGCCCCAGATATCGCCTACGGGACGACCGGGATACCACATTGACACAGGATTAATTTTTCCGCGTCCCTTTTCTGTTGACACATCATAATCTGCATATTTTGTAACAACAGCATTAGCATCAGCAACTGAACCACCTACGCTGTACACGATATCATTACCGATACGACCGTTCCAGTTGATCTGAAGTTCCCAACCGCGGTTGCGCATGTTGGCATTATTGGAAGAAGGTGCTCCAGCACCGAAATAATCCGGGAAATCATAACCCGGGCCGAGCATATCCTTGGTATCACGCTGGAATATCTCGAAAGTACCGGTAAGGGCATTGTTGAACAGACCGAAGTCAAGACCGAGGTTCTTGCTCTCAACCTTTTCCCAAGTTACAGTGGGGTCAATTACACCGGGAGCATTGATATAACCGTCGCGGCTGTCACCGAACCAGTAGTTACCCTTTGCAGTAATGCCCATTGTCGATGCAAATGTATAAAGACCGGCACCGGCCTGATTGCCCATACGGCCATAAGATGCGCGGAGCTTGAGGTTGTTCAATGTGGGACGGAGTGATTCCATGAAGTTTTCACGGGCAATGTTCCAACCTGCAGATACAGAGGGGAAGAAGCCCCAGCGATTGTTCTTTGAGAAACGTGAGGTGCCGTCATAACGCAAGTTGACTTCGAGGAGGTACTTGCCTGCGTAGTCGTAGTTGAAACGACCGTAGAAGCCACGGGTAGCCCAGCTCTGACGGGTATCACCGGGAGTAACGTCGCCGTCACCGAGTGTCAGACCGGGATTGGCTGTTGAGTACAGGCCACGTACGTATGCTGAGATCAGCGAGTAGCGGTTCTCTTCTGACTGGAAACCGGCCATGATACCAAAGTTGTGATCCTCAGCAACTGTGATATTGTAGTTGGTATAGGCATTGAATGTCTGATAACGGGTCACAGCGCTCTGACGAAGCCACTGACCGTTGACAACTACACCCATTTCACCACGGTTACCCTTCGATGTTGTCACACCGTCGGCACCGATGATATCAGGAGCCTTGTTGAGGGCTTCATATTCCAGACCAACATAACGGTAGGTGTAGTCAACATTGATTTTCCAATCCTTAATGGGTTCAATCTCAGCACCGATGGTTATGTTCATGCGGTCACGCTTAGTCTTGGTATAAGTACCGCTCTGAAGATAAGGAATCATGGTCAGCTCGGTGAAGTTGCCGTTCGGGTCAAGATAGTGAACCGTAGGACGGAAACGTGCGAGTGAATGATAGAAACCTTCGCTCAGACCACCATTGCCGAAAGGAGTGTCAGTGTCAGAGTGCATGAACTTTGTATTGGCACGCAGACGGAGCCACTTTGTCACTTCCGAGCGGATATTGGCAGCGAAGTTGTAGCGGGTATAACCCATGTCGGCATAGCGGAGGATACCATCCTCATCGTAGTAGCCGAGCGACAGATAGTACTGCGCACGTTTACCACCGCCGCTGGCGCTGATATTATGGTTCTGCTTGAAAGCCCAGTCCTTGTAGTGGAGGTCGAAGTAGTTGGTGTTACCGACACCTGACTCCGAGTTCTCAAAGGCGGGGTTCATAAGTGAGTTTTTGGGAAGTTCAAACCAGGGGTCAACGCTTCCGGGATTGTCGCGGAATTGACGGAGGAGCTCGATCTTTTCATCAGAATAGAAACGTCCGGCACCGGCATTGCGGTTACCTTCGTTCCAGTATTCGGCAAACTGGACACCATCGGCCATATCAGGAAGCTTGGTAGGAGCGTTCCAACCTACAGTACCCTGATAGCTGATGCGCATTTTGCCCTCCTCACCACGCTTGGTGGTAACGAGAATCACACCGTAGGCGGCACGCGCACCGTAGATGGCGCTGGCACCTGCGTCCTTCAGCACGGAGATGCTTTCGATGTCGTTGGGGTTAACGTCAGAAAGTGACATTTCAACACCGTCGACAAGTACATAAGGTGTACCTGTACCTGAAAGGTTACCCTGACCACGGAGCTGCAGAGTGGCGCTGCCGCCAGGACGGCCGGCATTGCCGTTAGCTACGTTAAGACCGGGCACCATACCCTGAAGCATCTGGGCAGCGTCGGCCACGGGATGGTACTTCAGGTCCTCACCTTTCACCTGCGAAACAGCACCGGTAAGGTTGACTTTCTTCTGTACGCCATAACCCACCACTACCACTTCATCGAGTTCGGTAGATGATGACACCATAGTTATGTTCAATTCTGAACCGGTCCATTTCACTTCCGCCGGTTTGTAGCCCACATATGTGACGCGCAGTGTAGCGCCGGGCTTGACATTTGAGAGGGTGAAACGACCGTCAATGTTAGTAGCTGCCGATACTTTCGTACCTACTACTGACACCGTAGCTCCGATAAGAGGCTCACCGTCATCATCGGAAACCACGCCCGTACACTTGGAGCTCTGAGGCGCCTGCTGCAATGCAGATGGTGCCTGCTCACCACTTGTGGCGGCATAAGCCATACCCGGTCCTGCAGCCATTGCCGCGCAGACGGTCCACATCTTCAAGTTTAAATACTTCAGCTTCATGGTTTAAGCATGTTGTTTAAAGTGCAAATTAGATTTGCTAAGGTTAATGGTATCAATTGGTAAACACACGATTTGGTTAAAAAAAATTATTTAACCGTGTTCAAAGATAGTATAAAAGTATTTAAATATGCAACTATTAATCAAATAAAAATTAATTATAACACTCATCCGTTAAATTTTTTCACAGATAATGTGCTGATTCTACAGCATGGACGGGAAAAAGCCCATGCAACAGAAAGAATATTATCAAAATCCCGAATGTAACCAAAATGCAACACATAAAGATATTCCACAAAAAATGCCCGGCTAAAAACCGGGCATTCAATATCTGCTGTAGATTTTCAGGATGTCAGCCGACATCCACTGATTCTATTCTGAATCATCCGTATCGTCAGGTCCACGCTTACGGCCTGTAAGACTCAGAATCCACAATCCTATGGCACAAACTGCCACTGAAGATATAAGCGATATATACGGATTCTGCCCGCCGGGGCCGAACAGCACTATGTAGAGCCAACCTCCGGCCATAGCAGCCACAATACCGACCACTACACTGATAAATGTGTAGCCGCCGCCAAGCTGCCGCATACGGCCATTCATATACCCGCCTATCAGCCCTATGAGAGCCCATACAAGGTAGGTGCTTGCGCCTATTGCTGTACTTTCCATAACTTATTATATTATAAAATATGTGTGTCTACTTATTACATGTGCATCAGCGGAAGAATGCTGGCAGCCACATCAGTGTCGCCCCAAAGATCGGCCATTGTAAGCCATACAATCAGTAAAATGATGAGAACCACTGCTCCTATGGCAATCCAGAGCGATGTGTTTGATTTTTTCTTTTCCATACTCATATTCTCTATACATTGGTAATATGTAAATACAACGCAGCAATAGCCGCAGATGTTCCAAGTTTGGAAAAAAAGCGGATTAATGATTGAATTTTTCGGAATAACGGTGTAAATTTGCAGTGAGCGTGGAGTGCAATGCTTCAAGCTCAATAATTACATGTGCCATTAACCAATATTCTATAATTAATATGGAACTCTTTGAAAAGCTTAAAGCAAACGCCCAAAAGCACCCTCAGCGCATAGTGCTTCCTGAAGGTACAGAACCCCGCACACTTACAGCAGCCAACCGCATCATAGCCGACGGCATAGCTGAAGTGATCCTGATAGGCCACCGCAGCGACATACTCGGAATGGCTCAGGAACTGAAACTTGAGAATATTGAAAAGGCCACAATCGTGGACCCCGCCGATGAAAAGGTGATCGACCGATATGCTCCCCTCTTCTTCGAGCTCCGCAAGAAAAAAGGCATCACCATGGAAGAGGCCCGCCTCACCACAGCCAACCCGCTCTATCTCGGCTGCCTCATGGTGAAAGCCGGCGATGCCGACGGTCAGGTGGCCGGTGCCATGAACACCACCGGCAATGTGCTCCGCGCCGCTTTCCAGGTGATCAAGACCCAGCCCGGCATCGAGGTAGTGTCAGGCGCATTCCTGATGCTTCTGCCCGAAGGACTCCCCTTCGGCACCAACGGCATGCTGGTCTTTGCCGACTGCGCCGTAGTGCCCGACCCGACAGCTGCCGAACTGGCCCAGATAGCAGTATCAGCCGGACGTACAGCCCGCGACATCGCCGGAATTGAACCTCGCGTAGCCATGCTCAGCTTCTCAACAAAGGGCAGTGCCAAGCATGAACGCATCGACAAGGTGATCGAAGCCGTTGAGATAGCACGCAAGCTTGATCCGACTCTGATAATCGACGGCGAACTCCAGAGCGATGCCGCCATAGTGCCCGGCGTAGCCCAGAACAAGGCTCCCAACAGCCCCCTCAGCGGACGCGCCAATGTACTTGTATTCCCCTCGCTCGAAGTGGGCAACATCGCCTACAAGCTCGTGCAGCGTCTCGGCGGCGTAGAGGCTGTAGGTCCCGTTCTCCAGGGTCTCGCAGCTCCCGTCAACGACCTGTCGCGCGGATGCTTCCCCGAGGATATCTACAAGACCATCATCATGACCTGCAACCAGGCCATAGGACTTAAAAACAACTGATCAGTTCATAACCATAAAATCAATCATACCCAACCATGAAGATATTAGTGCTCAACTGCGGCAGCAGTTCCGTTAAGTATAAGCTCATTGATACAGACAACGACACCACAATGGCCGAAGGCGGAGTGGAAAAGATAGGCCTCGCCGACGGATTTCTCAAATTCAAGCGTCCCGACGGATCAAAAGAGATAGTTGACCTCGGCCTGACCGACCATAAAGGTGCCGTACAGGCAATCCTCAACATCCTGACCGATGCCAAAGAGGGTTGCATCAAGAGCTACAATGAAATTGATGCCGTAGGCCACCGTGTGGTACATGGAGGCGACAAGTTCAACTCAAGCGTCCTCATCACCGATGAAGTTATCCAGCAGGTGAAGGACTGCTATGACCTGGCTCCCCTCCACAATCCCGCCAACATCACCGGTATCGAGGCCATCACCGCCCTGATGCCCTCATGTGCCTCAGGTAGGTGTGTTCGACACCGCTTTCCACCAGACCATGCCCGCCAAATCGTATATGTACGCCCTCCCCTACCGCTTCTACAAGGAGGACGGCGTGCGCCGCTACGGCTTCCACGGCACCAGCCACCGCTACGTGTCACAGCGCGCATGCGAATTCCTGAATCTTGACATCAAGAAGCAGAAAATCGTCACCTGCCACATAGGCAACGGCGGCTCGATCACAGCCGTTGACGGCGGCAAGAGCGTTGACACCTCAATGGGACTCACCCCCACCGAAGGCCTTATGATGGGCACCCGCGTAGGCGATGTAGATCCCGGAGCGCTCACTTTCATCATGACAAAGCATGGCCTGACTGTCGACGAGCTTCAGAAGATCATCAACAAGGAGAGCGGTGTTGCAGGTGTGTCAGAGATTTCAAGCGACATGCGCGAAATCGAAGCTGCTGTAAACGCCGGAAACGAACGTGCCAAACTGGCCCTCGACATGTACGAGCAGCGTATCATCAAGTATGTAGGTGCTTATGCAGCTGAAATGGGCGGCCTCGACGTGATTGTATTCACCGGCGGCGTAGGTGAGAACCAGACAGGCGTACGTGAGAATGTATGCGCTCCTCTTGCCTTCATGGGTGTGAAGATTGATACAGAACTCAACAACCGCACCCGCGGTACCGAAACCGAAATATCAACCCCTGATTCACGCGTCCGTGTCGTGGTTATCCCCACTGACGAGGAGCTGATGATAGCCCGCGACACTCGCGAGATCGTATCAAACCTGAAAAAATGAACAAAATCAAAGCAGCCATAGTAGGCTATGGCAACATAGGTCATTTTGTGCTTGACGCACTTGAAACCGCCGCCGACTTCGAAGTGGCCGGTGTGGTGCGCCGCAAAGTAACCGACATCCCTGAACGTCTGCGCCCCTACAAGGTGGTGACTGACATCAAGGAACTTGGCAAGGTGGATGTGGCCATCCTCTGCACCCCAACACGTGAGGTGGAGAAATACGCCACAGAGTATCTTGCCATGGGTATCAACACCGTTGACAGCTTCGACATACATACATCGATAGTTGAGCTTCGCCGCAATCTTGGCAAAGTGGCCCGCGAAAACGGCACTGTAGCCATCATTTCAGCCGGATGGGATCCGGGCAGCGACTCAGTGGTGCGCACTCTCCTGCAAGCCGCAGCTCCGAAAGGTGTCACATACACCAACTTCGGCCCCGGCATGAGCATGGGCCACACCGTATGCGTCAAGTCAAAACCGGGCGTCAAGGATGCTCTGTCAATGACCATACCTCTCGGCACCGGCATACACCGCCGCATGGTGTATGTGGAACTTGAAGAGGGCGCCTCGATTGACGAAGTGGCAAAAGCTGTCAAAGCTGACCCCTACTTCGCATCCGATGAAACACACGTGATGGCTGTACCTTCAGTAGATGAACTCAAGGATATGGGCCATGGTGTGAACATGGTGCGCAAAGGTGTCAGCGGTACTACACAGAATCAGCGCTTCGAATTCAACATGAGCATCAATAATCCCGCTCTTACAGCACAGATACTCGTCGGTGTGGCCCGCGCTTCAATGCTTCAGAAGCCGGGAGCCTACACAATGATCGAAATACCTGTAATCGACCTGCTCCCCGGCGACCGTGAGGAGCTTGTAGGACATCTGGTATAAAAGTATTATCACCCTCTATACAGAAGTGCCCCATACGTCTGCAACGTATGGGGCGCTTTTATATTTCTAATTGATTTAAGCTATCTAATCAGAACAAGCTCCAGCTTACTGTCAGGCCGGCCATGACGATTGACACCATCGACATAAGCTTAATGAGGATGTTGAGGCTCGGACCGGAAGTGTCCTTGAAGGGGTCGCCCACGGTGTCGCCCACCACGGTGGCCTTATGCACTTCGCTTCCCTTGCCGCCGAAATTGCCCTCCTCAATATATTTCTTGGCATTGTCCCAGGCACCACCTGCGTTAGCCATAAATATCGCGAGCACAAAACCGGCCGACAGACCACCAACAAGCAGCCCTATCACTCCGGGAACACCAAATACAAGACCGGTCAGAATCGGAGCTACAATGGCAAGAACCGAGGGGAACACCATCTCACGCTGGGCACCCTTGGTAGAGATAGCCACGCAGCGTGCATAGTCCGGTTCAGCTTCGCCGGTAAGGATTCCCTTGATTTCACGGAACTGGCGGCGAACCTCGTCAACCATGTGAGCGGCTGCACGCCCTACGGCGTTCATTGTCAAACCGCAGAACAGGAATGCCATCATCGCACCGATAAACATACCCGAAAGTACTTTCGGACTCATAAGATTCACTTCGTAGAATGCCATGAAATCAGTAAACGAAGCCTCGTGGATTGGAATTGCCTTATCGCCTATCTGAATCATAGTTTCGCCAAGACGTGACAGTCCGATTCGTATCTCCTCGATATATGAAGCAAGAAGCGCGAGGCCCGTAAGTGCTGCGGAACCGATGGCAAATCCCTTGCCTGTGGCGGCAGTTGTGTTGCCGAGCGAGTCGAGCGCATCGGTACGTTTGCGAACCTCGGCACCGAGGCCACTCATTTCAGCATTGCCTCCGGCGTTGTCAGCTATCGGGCCATAAGCGTCAGTGGCAAGAGTGATACCAAGTGTAGAGAGCATACCTACGGCTGCAATACCTATGCCATAAAGTCCCATGCCGATATTGGCGAAATCAAATCCGGCAGCAAACCAATAGCTGAGAATTATACCGACTACTACGGCGATAACCGGAACAGCGGTTGAAACCATACCGAGGCCAACACCTGATATGATGACTGTAGCAGGACCGGTAGTGCCGCTTTCAGCAAGCTTCTTTGTGGGCTTATAGGACTGCGATGTGTAGTATTCGGTGCTCTGACCTATCACTATGCCTACTACAAGACCTACCACAACCGAGCATCCTATCAGAGCCCAGTTCTGAATCTGAAGAAGCCAGAGGATAAGGAACGTAGCTCCTACTATCAGAATCGAGCTAAGGTTTGTGCCGAGCGACAGAGAGCCAAGAAGCTGCTTCATGGTGGCATCCTCACGTGTACGCACAGCGAAAATTCCTATGATTGAAAGCAGGATACCCACAGCCGCGATAAGCATCGGTGCTATTACAGCCTTAAGCTGCATCTCAGCATCGCCGGTAAGCATATAGGCTGATGCCCCGAGAGCCGCAGTAGCCAGAATCGAGCCGCAATAGCTTTCATAAAGGTCAGCACCCATACCGGCTACGTCACCTACATTGTCGCCTACATTGTCGGCGATAGTGGCCGGATTGCGGGGGTCATCCTCCGGAATACCGGCTTCAACCTTACCTACAAGGTCAGCGCCTACGTCGGCAGCCTTGGTATAGATACCACCGCCTACACGTGCGAACAGAGCCTGAGTGCTGGCACCCATGCCGAATGTAAGCATAGTGGTTGTTATCATGCACATCTTTTCAAGAGGGCTTGCATTGTCCACGCAGTACTGAAGCAGAACATACCAGAACGAGATGTCGAACAGGCCGAGTCCTACAACTACAAGACCCATTACAGCTCCACTGCGGAACGCCACACGCAGTCCACGGTTAAGTCCCTCGCGAGCTGCAGCAGCGGTACGGGCCGAAGCGGCAGTAGCCGTCTTCATTCCGAGGAAGCCGGCAAGACCTGAGAAGAAACCGCCTGTAAGGAATGCCACGGGCACCCAATGGTTCTGCAGGTCAAATCCATAAGCCATAACTGAGAACAGCACTACCAGCGCGGCAAACACGATGCCCACTATCTTATACTGCTGTTTGAGATACGACATGGCACCCCGACGCACATATTCGGCAATCTGCTTCATGCGGGGCGTACCCTCACTTTCTCCTTTCATGGAGCGGTAGAAATACCAGGCAAACACCAATGCCACGATCGATGACACCGGCACGAGCCAAAAAAGTTGATTTTCCATGGTTAGTATTTTTGGTTAATGATGCTCAAAGATAGCTATTTTTTCACAAAACACCATCTATATCCCTCAGAACATTCATTATTTTACCGCGAATTTCTTCGGTGCACAGACATCCTATGCTTCCTGCATGGGTATATCCGGCTGCTGAACGCTCGGCATGGAAGGTACCGGCCTCCACTTCAAGACCTACCGCACGATAGGCATCGCGGAAAGGCTCGCCTTTCATCACCCTGCGGTTTACCTCCTCCACGGTAAAGAGATAGTCATATAATGGCGCATCTATGGCATTACCGTTGACCTGCAGGCGCTCAATGGCGTAATCGCACATTTCGAGGCACTCTATCATGTCAGTCACCGCCGGGAATAGAATATCCTTCATCAACTGAAAGTCACGGTTGTAACCGAGCGGAAGATTTGACGTGAGCAGAGCCAGTTCACCAGGCAGAGCCTGCAGACGGTTGCAGCGCCCGCGCAGTATCTCAAACAGGTCGGGATTCTTCTTATGCGGCATTATGCTCGAACCGGTGGTCATACTGGCAGGCAGGCTCACCAATCCGAAATTCTGACACATGAACATACATACATCCATTGACAAGCGTGCCACAGTGGATGCTATGGCAGAAATGGCGGCGGCGATGGCCCGCTCAGTCTTTCCACGGCTCATCTGCGCTGCCACGGAATTATAGTGCAGCGTCTCAAATCCGAGCAGCCGTGTGGTCATCTCACGGTCAAGAGGGAACGACGACCCGTAGCCGGCGGCTGAGCCAAGAGGGTTCTGATTGGCCACACCGTAAGCTGCAGCAAGGATACGTGCATCATCCACAAGCGTCTCAGCATATGCTCCGAACCAGAGGCCGAAACTTGACGGCATAGCCACCTGCATGTGTGTATAGCCCGGCATAAGGCAGTCCTTGGTCTGCTCACTGCGGCTCTGAAGCGTATCAAAGAGCTTCTTTACAGCCCGGGCTATATCACGTATATCGTCAAGCGCAAGGAGCTTGAGGTCGACAAGCACCTGATCGTTACGCGAGCGTCCGCAATGGATCTTCTTGCCTACATCGCCGAGGCGTGCCGTAAGCAGAAACTCCACCTGAGAATGGACATCCTCAACCCCGGGTTCAATTGTGAACTCTCCGCGCTCTATCTCAGCGGCTATTTCATCGAGTGCTTCGGTAAGTATGATAAGTTCATCAGATGTTAGCAGGCCTATTTTTTCAAGCATAGCTATATGCGCACGCGAGCCGCGCACATCATAGCGGGCCAGACGCATGTCAAGCTCGCGGTCGTTACCTACGGTAAACTGTTCTATTATCTCTTCAGGCTCAGAGCCTTTGCTCCAAAGTTTCATATTTCAGATTGTTCGTTAATATCTATAATTTCAGCAAGACGCGACAGGAAACCGATATATCCCGCAATCCCTTGCTCAATCTCAGCATAGGTGATATATTCATCGGGAGTATGACTGCGGGCCGAATCGCCGGGTCCCATCTTTAGCGACGGTATGCCATGAAGCAGCGACATATCCGATGTGGTAGGTGAAGCAAACGGCTCCCCTCCCAGCGCCACTGCGGCAAGTACCATAGGGTGTGTGCGGTCAATTACCGATGCTCTCACCCTCGTAGAGCGTGGCACGGCATCCGATTCAATAGCCTCCCTGATAAGCGCCACAGTTTGTTCATTGGTATAGGCATCTGTAGTCCGCACATCAACTGTGAAATGACATTCGGCCGGAACCACATTATGCGCCGTACCGGCATTAATCATAGTCACTGCGATTCCTACCGGACCAAGCTCACGGCTCACCTTCGGGAATTTCAGATTCCGGAGCCGGGCGATATCATCGACGGCACGATAAAGAGCATTCACACCCTCTCCCCGCGCGGCATGACCTGCCCGGCCATGCGCCACACAGTCAAGCACCACAAGCCCGCGCTCAGCTATGGCAGGCTGCATACATGTAGGCTCACCCACCAACACCATATCGGGTGTCAACCCATGTTCCGCCAACATTGGCAGAAATGACCGCATACCGTTTTCGCCCCCCACCTCCTCCTCGGCGGTTATGGCAAGGATAGTATTAAATGGTAACAGCCGCTGCTCCATAGCCTCGAAAGCAGCTATCAGAGAAACCACCGAGGCTCCGGCATCGTTAGCCCCCAGACCGTAAAGCATTCCATCCTCTTCCGACGGGAGATGCGGGTCATGCTTCCACCCGGCAGCCGGACGCACCGTATCATGATGTGAGTTAAGCATCAGAAGCGGTAATCCTGCCCTATAATTACGTGACAGCACCGATATGTTACATCCATGCCTTGACACATCATGCCCGCGGGCCGACAGCCAGATTTCAAGCAATTCAGCTGTATCCTGCTCCTGGCGTGAATAGGAAGGAGTGGCCACCATCTGCTTGAGCAGATCTATATATTGCTGCTTGTCAACCATCGGCATGGTCATATACTGATGGATGTACCGGCATCAGGATTGGCTACATCCTCCGCCATTTTTATTGAAACGGCAGCTCCGTCAGCCGCAACAGCAAAAGCCCCTTCGAGTTTGGGTATCATCCCGCCATTCACGGTACCGTCATATTTCATAGTCTGGAACCGGTCGTAGCTGATAGCAGGTATCACCTTTTTATCATTGTCGAGCACTCCGGGCTGTTCGAAACAGAACACCATGCTCACATCATGACCGGCCTCCGACATGGCTCGTGCCACACATGAAGCCACGGTATCGGCATTGGTATTCAGCAGCTGGCCATGTCCGTCATGTGTTATAGGCGATACCACCGGAAGCACTCCACGCTCCAACATGGCTGTCAATTCACGGCTATTGACTCCGGAGGGTTTCAGGTCACCCACAAATCCGTAGTCAACTCCATCAAGAGGGCCGCGGCGGGAGGCACACATAAGATTGGCGTCAGTGCCTGACAGTCCACAGGCGCCATGACATCCGGCATGCTGCAGCATAGCAGTGATGCGCTTGTTTATCAATCCGGCGTATACCATTGTCACCACATCAAGGGCCGGTCCGGAGGTCACTCTGCGGCCATTGATCATGACCGGTTCAATACCCAGACGCTCTGAGATACGGCTACCCTCGCGTCCACCGCCATGCACAAGAATCTTTGCACCCGGGATGGAAGCGAATTTAGTAAGGAACTGTTCCAGGCGCTCTGCGGAATCAATCACCGCACCGCCAATCTTTACAATAGTTATTTTCATGCGGGAAGCTCCTCAAGTATTTTCTTCAGCACTGTCTGTGCCGAAATCTCACGGTTGGCAGCTTCGGGTATCACAATGCTTTGCGGCGACTCAATCACGTCATCGGTTACAATCATTCCTCGCCTTACCGGCAGGCAATGCATGAACCGGGCATTATCGGTGAGCCCCATTATCCGCTCGTCGACGGTCCAGCTACGGTCGGTAGACAGTACCTTGCCATAATTCGGCTGATTGTAGGCTGACCAGTTCTTGGCATACACAAAGTCAGCTCCGGCAAATGCCTTCTCACGGTCATACTCTACCGTAACGCCATCTGTAAACTCAGGAGCAAGTTCATAACCCTCAGGATGTGTAATGACAAATTCATAGTCAGTGGCCTTCATCCATTCAGTGAAGCTGTTGGCCACAGCCTGAGGAAGCGGACGGGGATGCGGAGCCCAGGTGAGCACCACCTTGGGCCGTTCCTTGGTCTTATACTCCTCGATGGTTATCAGGTCAGCGAAACTCTGAAGCGGATGGCGTGTGGCTGACTCAAGGCTTACTACCGGGCGTCCGCTGTAGCGGATAAACTGGTTTAGTATCACCTCACTGTAATCGGCATCCCGGTCAGTGAGCGAGGCAAACGAACGGACTCCTATCACATCGCAGTAGCATCCCATTACGGGGATAGCCTCAAGCAGATGCTCCGGCTTGTCACCGTCCATTATCACCCCACGCTCTGTCTCGAGTTTCCAGGCACCCTGGTTCACATCAAGCACCATTGCGTTCATGCCGAGATTCATGGCTGCCTTCTGAGTGCTCAGACGTGTACGCAGGCTGGAATTGAAAAATATCATAAGCATGGTGCGGTCAGTGCCGAGATGCTTGAATGCAAAACGGTTGCGCTTCACCTCAAGGGCATCCTCCACAGCCTTGCGCCAATTACCTATGGAATTTATATCTGTGAAATTCTTCATTCGAAATTGGAAATGATAGTTGTAAATGTATTAATAAACTTATCGGCATCGCGCTTGGTAACGCACAGAGCCGGCAGCAATCTTACGGTATGCTGGCCCGCTCCACCGGTAAATATCTTACCCTCGAAGAGCAATCTTTTCCGCAGTTCAGGAGCAGAGCCTTCAATCTCCACACCTATCATCAGTCCGCGGCCGCGCACCTCCTTTACCTGAGGAATATCGCGGAGCCGTTCAATGATATACTCACCTATTTCGCATGCATTCTCCACAAGTTTCTCCTCCTGAATGGTATCAATCACGGCCAAAGCTGCCGCACAAGCCAGGTGATTTCCGCCGAACGTGGTGCCGAGCATACCCTTACGGGCATTGATAGCGGGAGATATCAGCACAGCGCCCATCGGGAAGCCGTTGGCGATACCCTTGGCACATGTTATGATGTCGGGACGAACACCCTCAACCCACTGATGGGCGAAGAAGCGGCCTGTACGTCCGAATCCGCTCTGTATTTCATCGAGTACAAGCAGAGTCCCGTTCTTATGCGCTGCCTCGGCTATTGCTTTCAGGAAATCAGCCGATGGTTCATGTATTCCGGACACGCCCTGAATCCCCTCGACTATCACAGCGGCATACTGCCCTGATGACAGCATGGCACGTGCCGTTTCAATATTGTTCATTCCTACAAAGTCGACCTTACCCGACATATTGTAGGGTGCTATTATCGAGGGATTGTCAGTGGCCGAAACCGCTCCGGCGGTGCGCCCGTGGAAAGCGCCACGCAGGGCGAGCACACGGTCACGTCCGGTCTGGAACGATGCCAATTTCAGTGCATTTTCATTAGCCTCGGCACCACTGTTGCACAGAAACAGTGAATAGTCATCGTAGCCCGATGCAGCACCAAGCTTAGCGGCATACTGCTCCTGCAGGGAATTGCGCACGGAGTTGGAATAGAATCCGAGACGTGACACCTGATGACTTACCGCCCATAGATAGCGGGCATGGCTATGACCTATGGATATCACAGCATGACCTCCATAAAAATCAAGATATTCCGTACCGTCGGCTGTGTACACATAGCATCCGCGCCCTTTCACAGGCTCTATGTCAAAAAGGGAATAAACGTTGAAAAGTTCCATTTCGCGTTAAAGAGTTGAATAGAGGGTTAAATAGTTGATTTATTAAAAAGCAGTGGACTTTAACATCAGACCTGTGCGCTCGTCAAGCCCGAACATCAGATTCATATTCTGCACAGCCTGTCCTGAAGCACCTTTGAGAAGATTGTCAATAGCTGAAAGTATCATCAGCTTGCGGCCATGCTTCTCAATCCATATCAATCCTTTGTTAGTGCCGGTAACCTGCTTGAGATCCAGACTTTTGTCAGACATGTATGTAAACGGAGCATCCTTATAGAACTCCTTGTAAAGCTGCACCGCTTCCTCTTCGGAAAGGTCACAGTCAGTATGACTCACAGTGAATATGCCACGCGGGAAGTCGCCTCGCATAGGCACAAAATTGATTTCGCCCACAGAGCCGTCGGCCGCTTGACATAGCGAGCGGTTCACCTCAAGCATATGCTGGTGAGTAAACGCCTTATAGACTGACAGATTATTGGCGCGCCAACTGAAATGTGTGGAATATGTAGGCTTGACACCGGCTCCTGTCGAACCGGTTATGCCCGTTATGTTTACTTCATTCTTCAGAAGTCCGGCGGAAGCAAGCGGCAGAAGAGCTAACTGTATGGCCGTGGCATAACATCCGGGATTGGCCACACTGTCAGCCTCACGGATGCGTTCACGGTTAAGCTCAGGCAGGCCGTAGACATACCCGCAGCTTTCATCGCGAAAATCCTGAGCCAGGTCAATGACTTTCAGACCTGCCGGCCGTTCGTTGGCCGTCCAGAATTCATGACTTTTGCCATGTCCTGAACATAGAAACAGACAGTCGATATCATCAAGATATATCTTATCGGTAAAGCACATGTCGGTTTCGCCCATGATACCTTCGTGTACATATGTCAGTTTCTCACCGGCATTGCTTTGCGAATTGACAAACACCAGTTCTGCCGCCGGATGATTGAGCAGGATCCGTATAAGCTCTCCGGCCGTGTAACCGGCCCCACCTATTATTCCTATTCTGATCTTCTTGTTCATTTCTTGTTGGAATAGTAAATCTTCATCGGGGTTGCCATCATACGGGTGAAGCCTTTGACATCTTCGGCAGTCCATGCCTTGCCTACCTCACCATATTCGCCGAAGTCAGACTTCATCAGATCATAGGGAGAATCGACGCCTACCAATGTATAGCTGTAGGGACGCAGCTCTATCTCCACAGTTCCGGACACATGCTTCTGGCTGCTGTCAAGCATAGCCTCCATATCGCGCATCACCGGCTCCAGATACTGCGCCTCGTGAAGGAACATGCCGTACCATGTGCCGATCTGGTCTTTCCAATACTGCTGCCACTTGGTGAGGGTGTGCTTTTCGAGCATCTTGTGAGCGGCAATCATAAGTATAGCCGATGCGGCCTCAAAACCGACACGCCCCTTTATACCGATGATGGTATCGCCTATGTGCATGTCGCGGCCTATTCCATAGGGAGCGGCAAGCTCCTCTACCTTGCGGATGGCATCAACCGGATTGGGGAATTCCACTCCGTTGACAGCCGTAGGCTCACCCTCGGCAAATGTGATGGTGATACGGCTCGGTTCTGTCTGTGTTATCTGCGAAGGATATGCCGACTCCGGAAGCGTAAGTTTTGAATCAAGTGTCTCTTTACCGCCGATACTTGTGCCCCAGAGGCCCTTGTTGATGGAATACTCCATCTTCTTGTAGTCGGCCTCCACGCCATGCTTGCGCAGATAGTCTATTTCGTATTCGCGAGTGAGGGTCATGTCGCGAGTGAGAGTGATGATTTCAATCTCAGGGGCGAGGATTTGGAAAGTGAGGTCAAAACGCACCTGGTCGTTTCCGGCGCCTGTAGAGCCGTGAGCCACAGCGTCGGCTCCGATTGACTTGGCATATTCTATAATGGCCATAGCCTGGAAAGTACGCTCGCTTGACACACTTATAGGATATGTACCTCCACGAAGAACATTTCCGGCTATCATATATCGTATGCTATCACGATAATATCGGTCAGTGACATCAAGAGTGACATGGCTGGCGGCGCCAAGCTCAATCGCACGCTTTTCTATAGCCTTAAGTTCCTCATCGGAAAAGCCACCGGTGTTGGCAATGGCGGTATGCACCTCGTAGCCTTTGTCGCGTGACAGGTACATGGCGCAAAATGATGTGTCAAGGCCTCCACTGAAGGCAAGCACTACTTTCTTTTTCTTATCTTCCATATCTATATCTTAGTTAGAAGGTGTTTCTATACTTAAAAGGTTTTTTCAATCATTTCACTCTAAACAGTCGCTTTACCACATTAAGGAAAAGCATTTTATAGGGAGCCATGCGCCCGGGCTTGGGCGTCGAGGCCGATGTTGCAGGGTCATACAGCATACCTGTGCATAGACACATGCGCCGCTTGTTACGCAGCAATATGTCATAGTTGACACACCCTTCACATCCATGCCAGAACTCCTCGTCGTCAGTCAGCTCTGAAAAAGTGACCGGGCGGTAGCCCATACGCGAATTGAGCTTCATGACAGGCAGTGATGTGGTGATACTGAACAGCTTGGCATAAGGGAAGCGGTCACGCGCCAATGCGAATGTAGCCTCCTTTATCCGTGCTGCCAGTCCGAGATGACGATACTCGGGGTCGACAATCAATCCGGAGGTGGCCACATAGTCGCCATGCCCCCAGCACTCTATATAGCTGAAGCCTATCAGCTTATCACCATCCATGGCCACAACAGCCTTTCCGCTCCGGATTTTCGCTGCGATATATTCCGGCTTACGGCGGGCTATTCCCGTGCCTCTCTGGAGCGCCGATTCATATATCAGCTCACATATCCGCTCGGAGTGCGCTACATGCTCCTCCCGGGCCGGCTCAACCTTAATTTGTGACATGTTCATAACGTTATTGCTTTTTCTATTTTTTTCCACGCTTTATTCATTTGCAAAGGTAGTAATTTTTCTTGTATATTTTTTCAATAGATGAAAAATCTTAATTAGTTTTCCCACTTTTACATGTTTTTTTTGATAATTCAGGGCTGAGAAATGCTAAATTTCAAATCGCCGACACCTATATAGGCGATAATTGCTTATCTTTGCAGAGTAAATTATAACTCAAAAAAGTTATCATGGCATCAAAACCATCCATACCTAAAGGTACTCGTGACTTCGGGCCTGTAGAATCAGCGCGCCGTCAATATATATTTTCCACCATCAGCGATGTTTTCGCATTGTTCGGCTTCGCACGCATCGAAACTCCTGCAGTAGAGAATCTGAGCACACTGCTCGGCAAATATGGCGATGAAGGTGACCGCCTTATATTCAAAGTTCTGAACTCAGGCGATTATCTTTCCGGCATTGACAGCGAGGAACTGGTAGAAGCCAACTGCCGTAAGCTTGCCACACGTATATGTGAAAAGGGATTGCGGTATGACCTCACCGTTCCTTTCGCACGCTTTGTTGTACAGCATCGTCAGGAGCTCCAGATGCCTTTCAAGCGATTCCAGATTCAGCCGGTATGGCGTGCTGACCGCCCTCAGAAAGGACGTTATCGCGAATTTTACCAGTGTGATGCCGACGTAGTAGGCTCTGCCTCGCTGCTGAGCGAGGTTGAACTTCTGCAGATGATTGACGAGGTGTTCAGCCGTCTTGGTATCCGGATAGTGATCCACCTTAACAACCGTAAGGTTCTTGCCGGAATAGCACGTCTGATAAATGCACCCGAGCATCTGACTGACATCACCGTGGCTATCGACAAGATTGACAAGATCGGTATTGACAATGTGGCCGAAGAGCTGCTTCAGCGTGGCCTCACTCCTGAGCAGGTTGATCTGCTCCGTCCTATTCTTGCACTTGACGGAAGCATCGACGAGCGCCTTGACAGCCTCGGAGCATTGCTGGCCTCGACCGAAGAGGGTGCCGAAGGTGTATCCGAACTCCGCTTTGTGGCCGATTCGGTAAGAGCTATCGGACTTCGTGCCGAACTGCGCATTGACCCCTCACTGGCCCGCGGACTTGACTACTATACCGGCACCATCATCGAGGTAAAGGCTGCCGATGTAGCCATAGGCAGCATAAGCGGAGGCGGACGTTACGACAATCTTACCGGAGTGTTCGGAATGCCCGGTATACCAGGAGTAGGCATATCATTCGGAGCTGACCGTATCTACGATGTCCTTGCCGCGCTTGACAAATTCCCCTCCGATTCAACCACCTCGGTACAGGTGATGTTTGCCAACTTCGGTCCGGCAGAAGCACTTGAATCGATGAAAATCATGAAGCGCATGCGTGCCGAAGGTATTGCCGCCGAGATATATCCCGATGCTGCAAAAATGAAAAAGCAGATGGGGCGTGCCGATGCCATGTCGATTCCTTTCGTAGCTATGATCGGTGCCGATGAGATGGCACAGGGAACCATAGCCCTTAAGAACATGACCACAGGCGAGCAGCTTCGTGTAAGCATAGATGAAGCCATCGCTCTTATCAAGAAGCCGGTACAATGAGCATAAGAGTAGCTATACAGGGGGCCGAGGGATGTTATCATGATGCCGCGGCCAGGGAATATTTTGCTCAAAATTCCCCCGGTGAGGATATTGTGACCGTTCCGTTTGACTCATTCGGCCATCTATTTGACGCGGCCAATCATGACGCTTCGCTGCTGGCTACAGTGGCTATTGAGAACACCATTGCCGGCCCGCTACTGCAGAATCACGAGCTGTTGAGGGACAGTCCGCTTACAATCGTAGGCGAACACAAGATGCGCATTTCGCATGTGCTTGCCGCACTCCCGGGACAGAAAATCGAGGACATCAAGGAGGTCCATTCTCATCCGATGGCCCTGATGCAGTGTGAGCAATTCCTGCACATGCACCCACATATACGCATGGTTGAGAACTTCGACACCGCCGGCAGCGCACGTGAGATTGCCGAAGCCGGCACTATGGGGCATGCAGCCGTGTGCGGTGAATATGCCGCTACTCTGTACGGACTTGACATTCTGGCTCGCGGAATAGAAACCAACAAACGGAATTTCACCCGCTTCCTTATCCTGGCTGACCCGCTGCTTGCCGGCGAGCTCAAGTCGCGTCCCGACATGCTCGACAAAGCATCGATTGTTTTCTCACTCCCGCATACACAGGGCGCCCTCTCCAAAATCCTTACCATACTGGCATTCTACGACATCAATCTCTCAAAAATCCAGTCGACACCTATCATAGGACGTGAATGGGAATACCGCTTCTATGTTGATGTGACTTTTGACAGCTATGCCCGTTACTGCCGCGCCATTGATGCGGTTCGCCCCCTTATGTCGGACTTCCGCACTCTTGGCGAGTACAATTCCACTGACAATGAACTGTAATCCACATATAACACCGGCCGACAGACTTGGCCGTGTAAGCGAATATTACTTTTCGCGCAAACTTGCCGAAATAGCCCGGCTCAATGCCGAAGGGCGCGACATCATTTCAATGGCCATCGGAGGTCCTGATCTCCCGCCGGCCACAGATGTGATAGATACGCTTTGCGAACAGGCCCGGCGCCCTGACACACACAGTTATCAGAACACCCGCAGCATACCTCAGCTACGCGAGGCTTTTGCCCGCTGGTACTCACGTCACTATGATGTGAGCCTCGATCCCGACACGGAGATTCTACCACTGATAGGGTCTAAAGAGGGACTGATGCACATAATGTTGGCTTTCCTCAACGAAGGCGACGGGATATTGGTACCCGACCCCGGTTATCCCACATATACCTCCGCGGCCAATATCGTAGGCGCCACAATACATCCGTATCATCTCAGTGCTGAAAATGGATGGTATCCCGACTTCGAAGCTCTCGAACGCATGCCTCTTGACCGCATCAAGATAATGATAGTCAACTATCCGCACATGCCCACCGGAGCCCCGGCCACACGTCAGCTGTTTGAGCGCGTGGTGGCATTCGGGCAAAAGCACGGCATACTGATAGTCAATGACAATCCCTACAGTTTCATTCTCAACGACAATCCATTGAGCATCCTGTCAGTACCCGGAGCCAAGGAGGTAGCCATAGAGCTGAACTCTCTGAGCAAAAGCCACAATATGGCCGGTTGGCGCGTGGCGATGCTTGCCTCCAACAGCCAATTTGTCAGCTGGGTACTGCGCGTGAAGTCAAATGTCGACTCAGGCCAGTTCAAACCGGTGATGCTTGCGGCCACCAAAGCTCTGGATGCGCCCGACACTTGGTACAGCGAGCTTAATGCCGTATACTCATCGCGCCGACAGATAGCTGAACAGATCATGTCGACTCTCGGATGCTCGTTTGATCCTTCGCAGAGAGGACTGTTCCTCTGGGGACGTGTGCCTGACAGCGAAGAGAGCGGTGAGGCATTGGCCGACCGTGTGCTCGAACAGGCCCGCGTGTTCATCACACCCGGATTCATATTCGGAAAGGGTGGCGAACGGTATATCCGCATATCACTATGCGCCACCGAACAGACTATGCTCAAAGCCCTTGAACGAATCAATAACATGTCCAAACCAAACGCTTGACTAAGATATGAAAGACTTACAACCTATAACTTTCCCGGGCATTGACCCCAAGAAACCGCTTATCATAGCCGGGCCATGCAGTGCAGAGACTGAGGAACAGACTCTCGACACCGCCCGTCAGCTCGCCGACCTCGGAATAAAGATATTCCGTGCAGGTATCTGGAAACCACGTACCAAGCCCGGAGGCTTTGAAGGCGTAGGCTCCCAGGGGCTCAAATGGCTGAAAAAAGTAAAAGAGGAAACCGGCATGTACGTTGCCACAGAGGTGGCCACCCACCAGCATGTGACCGAAGCCCTGGCCGAAGGTATAGATATGATATGGATAGGTGCGCGCACATCGGCCAATCCGTTTGCCATGCAGGAGATAGCTGATACACTGAAGGAACTCAACGCCGATATTCCCGTACTAGTGAAAAACCCGGTCAACCCCGACCTCGAGCTATGGATAGGCGCCATGCAGCGCATATACAATGCAGGCATACGCCAGCTTGGAGCCATCCACCGCGGATTCAGCACTTACGGCAAACACATATACCGCAATATGCCTCAGTGGCATATCCCTATCGAGCTGCGCCTGCGCTTTCCGGAAATGCCTATCATCTGCGACCCCTCGCACATCGGTGGCCGTCGGGAGCTGATAGCACCCCTCTCGCAGGAGGCTTTCGATATGGGCTTCGATGGACTTATCATAGAAAGCCATTGCAACCCTGACTGCGCCTGGAGCGACGCCGCCCAGCAGCTAACACCGGAAATACTCAATTTCATCCTGCACACACTTGTAATACGCGATTCCAAGCAGTCAACCGAGAATTTAACACTGCTACGTCAGCAGATTGACCGTATTGACCGCGAGCTTCTTGAAGTTCTGGCGAAACGAATGCAGGTGTCACGCGACATTGGCCGCTACAAAAAGGAGCACCGCATGTCAGTGGTACAGGCCGGACGTTACAACGACGTGATACGCACACGCCTCAACCATGGTGTTGAGATGGGTATGGGTGCCGAGTTCCTGAAAACGGTACTTCTGGCCATACATGATGAATCAGTACGTCAGCAGATTGAAATAATCAACGACCGCACGATATGAAAATACTTATACTTGGAGCAGGAAAGATGGGTTCGTTCTTCACGGACCTGCTCTCCTTCGACCATGAAGTAGCTGTATACGACCCAGACCCACGCAAGCTACGGTTTGTATTCAACGCCGAGCGCTTCGCTTCGCTTGATGAAATCGATGCGTTCTGTCCCGATATGGTGATAAACGCCGCCACTGTAAAATATACCATTCCGGCGTTCATGCAGGTGCTTCCACACATTCCGGAGCGGTGCATACTCTCGGATATCGCTTCGGTCAAGACCGGACTGCCCGAATTCTACGCATCACAACCGCATCCTTTCGTATCGACGCACCCGATGTTCGGACCCACATTCGCCTCACTGAGCAACCTGGCCAATGAGAATGCCATTATCATAACCGAGGGCGATCACTTGGGGCGCGTATTCTTCCGCGACCTCTACCGTCACCTCGGGCTACACATCGAGGAATATTCCTTCAGCGAGCATGACCTGACTATAGCCTACTCGCTATCCATACCGTTTGCATCCACTCTGGTGTTTGCTTCGGTAATGAAGCATCAGGATGCTCCCGGCACCACCTTCAAGCGCCACATGGCCATCGCACGCGGACTTATGAGCGAGGATGACTATCTGCTGAGTGAAATCCTGTTCAACCCCAATACACCCGGGCAGCTCGAACAGATCCAGCAGCGTCTTGACGAACTGCGCCTGATAGTGCAGCGCCACGACAGCGATGCCATGAAAGAATATCTTGAGCGGGTGCGCCGCAATCTTGACTAATTTAGTCTTCAGGCATAGGACCGAAACGGTTCGGACCATACTGACTGCCGATAATAGTCAGCACCAAGAACCATATTCCACCGATAACAGGCACGAGGTTGATGAATATCCATCCGCCTCCTTTGCCTGTGTCATGCAGACGGCGTACCGACACAGCTATGGACGGGATTATGATAAACAGCTGATACAAGCTCGCTATGGTACAGAGCCACCCCGGCATATAATCGACAATTGTGAACACATCCACCGAATTTGCCTCTATTATCTTAGGGACAGCCGGGTACAGTCCGATGCTGAACAACATGCCGATAATAACATTGAAAAGAACAAAATACCAATACTCCGAGCGCGATGCGCGTCCTGAGAAAACAGCATACTTTGAAAACACTGTCTTTACTGACTCAAAGAATCCCATAACATTAAGCTTTAAATTCAAATGATAAAACCAATTTAAAATTGCAACAAAGATTATTAGGAAAAAGTTGTAACTTTGAGGGTAAATATGGAAAATTACTTAGAGAAGCTTAATAAACAACAACGTGAGGCTGTTACGTATCTGGACGGGCCATCGCTGGTCATAGCGGGAGCCGGTTCGGGAAAGACTCGCGTGCTCACATACAAGATAGTCCATTTGCTGAACGCCGGGTATGAACCATGGCGCATCATGGCCCTGACCTTCACCAACAAGGCTGCGCGTGAGATGCGTGAGCGTATAGAGCCGCTCGTAGGACGCAGTGTATCAGGAAGCCTCTGGATGGGTACATTCCATTCTATATTCGCCCGTCTGCTGCGCCGCCACGCTGACCGCCTCGGCTACAAGAACAATTATACAATCTATGATACGGCCGACAGCAAATCGCTTGTCAAAGCCATTATAAAAGATATGGATCTGGACGACAAAATCTACAAACCCAACGTTGTCCTCTCGGCCATATCATCAGCTAAAAACGCACTTGTATCGCCCGAACGATACGTCGAGCTCCATGATGTGATGGAGGCTGACCGACAGTCACGCCGCCCACAGATGCATGCCATATACCGCACCTACCGCGACCGCTGCTTCGCGGCCAACGCCATGGACTTTGACGATCTTCTCTACTACATGAACATCCTCCTGCGTGACAATCCTGACATCAGGCATCACTATCAGGAATATTTCCGGTTCATACTCGTGGACGAGTATCAGGACACTAACTTTGCCCAGCATGTGATAGTGTCGCAGCTATGCGCCGAAAGCCACAAACTATGCGTGGTAGGCGACGACGCACAGAGCATCTACTCATTCCGCGGAGCCAATATCCGCAATATCCTGAATCTGCGAAAGGCTTATCCCGACCTGCGGATGTTCAAGCTTGAGCAGAACTACCGCTCCACACAGAATATCATCAATGCCGCCAACACACTGATAGAAAAGAACAAAGAACAGATACCCAAGCAGGTGTTCTCCAACAAGGATATCGGCGACAAGATAGAGGTAGTACAGAGCTACAGCGACTATGAGGAGGGCTACCTCGTGGCCAACCGCATATCACAGCTCAGATGCGCACATCTGACAGCTACGACGAATTTGCCATACTCTACCGCACCAACGCCCAGAGCCGCGTGCTCGAGGAGTCGCTGCGCAAGCGCAACATACCATACCGCATCTACGGCGGCCTGTCGTTCTACCAGCGCAAGGAGGTGAAGGACGCCATTGCCTATTTCCGCATGGTGGTCAACCCCGACGACGATGAAGCGCTCAACCGCATCATCAACTATCCCGCACGTGGCATAGGGGAGACCACCCTCAACAAAATACTGCGTTGCGCCATGGACAATCAGGTAAGCGCATGGACAGTCATAAACAATCTTGATAGTTACAATCCCGGAATAAACAGCGGCACCGCACGCAAGCTCGACGGATTCCGCCAGATAATTACGCGGGCCATTGAACTTGATGCGTCAGGCAGCAATGCCGAAGAGGTGGCAAACCTGATTATATCAGATACCCGCCTGATAGCAAATCTGGTGCATGACCGCACTCCGGAAAGCATATCCAAACAGGAAAACCTTGCCGAGCTTCTCAGCGGTGTGAGGGAATTCGTGACCACCCGCACCGAAGAGGGATCGGACCAGCTCCGGCTCGGCGACTTCCTCGGCGAAGTTTCTCTGGCCACTGACCAGGATTCCGATGAGTCAGGCATAGAGGAACGCGTGACCCTGATGACAGTCCACGCCGCAAAAGGGCTTGAATTCAACAATGTGTTTATCGTTGGCGTAGAAGAGGACCTCTTCCCGTCAGCCATGTCAGGAGGAACGCAGAGCGGCATCGAGGAGGAGAGGCGTCTGCTGTACGTGGCGCTGACACGTGCCCGCAACTTCTGCATGATGAGCCACGCCTCCACACGCTATCGCAACGGCGCCACGTCCATGTGCTCCCCCTCACGATTCCTTCGCGATATTGACACCCGCTATCTGCGGTTCATCGGTGGCACTCCGGCTCCGGTTGAGAAAAAAACATTCGATTCCTACCGCGATTCCTACCATTCGCCGGCAGGACAACGAAGCGCCTCCGCCGCACCGTCATATCGCCGTGAAACCCCTCCCAGCAATTACAAGCCGCTTGCACGCACAGCCGCTCCACGCCCGCAGTCAGCCTCTGCACCAACAGGCGAAGGCATACACAGTGCCTCGTCACTTACAGAAGGAATGCTGATAGAGCACAACCGCTTCGGGCGCGGACATATTGCGGAGATTGACACATCGCAACCTGACGCACGTATAAAAGTAGAGTTTGACAATACCGGTTCAAGAGTATTGCTGCTCAAGTTCGCACGATTTAAAATCATTGAATGATGACACCCGACCAACTGCCCACCCCCTGCTATATAGTATATGAAGATCGCCTGCGCCGCAATCTTGAGCTTATCGATGATGTGCGCCGACGCTCAGGCGCCGAAATAATAATGGCATTCAAAGCCAATGCCCTGTGGCGTACCTTCCATATCATCCGCGAGTATGGATTCGGATTCACAGCCTCGTCCGTCAACGAGCTGACCCTCGGATGTGAGGAGCTACACTGCAAGGCACATACATATTGCCCGGTATATACCGACAGCACTATCGAAACATTTCTGAGCGGGTCGAGCCACATCACATTCAATTCGCTCGCGCAGGCTGAGAAATATGCTCTCCGCGCTAAAGCCGCCGGAGTGAGCACCGGGCTCAGAGTGAATCCCGAATGCTCCGTGATTGAAACCGACCTATACAATCCGGCACTTCCAGGCTCTCGCTTTGGTGTGACAGCCGACATGCTTCCTGATCAACTCCCCGACTATATCGACGGATTTCACTTCCACGCCTTGTGCGAGTCAGGTGCAGAGGACCTCAGGAGCGTACTTGAGGCATTTGAAAGCCAGTTTGGAAAATATCTTGACAGGTTGAAGTGGGTCAATATGGGTGGTGGCCACCTGATGACACGTGAAGGCTACAATATAGAACTGTTAGTGTCGCTGCTTACCGAATTCCGCCACCGCCATCCCAATCTGCAGGTGATTCTCGAACCGGGAAGCGCTTTCACATGGCGCACCGGCGACCTGCTAACGTCAGTGGTCGATGTAGTGGAAAACCACGGAATATCAACGGCCATAATCGATGCATCATTCGCCTGCCACATGCCCGACTGCCTTGAGATGCCCTACAAACCGGCAATAACAGAAAGCATCGGGCAGGAGCCTGACGAATCGCTGCCTACATACCGGCTCGGCGGCAACTCCTGTCTGAGCGGCGACTACGCCGGCCCATGGAGCTTCCGCACACCGCTTTCGGCCGGCACGCGCCTGACACTTGAGGATATGAATCACTACACTACCGTGAAGACCACCATGTTCAACGGTATTCAGCACCCCGACATAGCCCTCTGCGCCACAGACGGCACATGCAGCTATCTGCGCCGCTTTGATTATATGGACTACAAGAACCGAATGGACTGATATCGATATGAAGAAATACTCCGTTATAGTACCGGTTTACAACCGCATTGACGAGGTCGAGGACCTCATGAAGAGCCTGTCGCAACAGACATTCAAGGACTTTGAGGTGATAGTTGTAGAGGACGGCTCCACCATGCCATGCCGCGAACAGGTTGAGAAATACGCCGACCGCATACAGGCCCGTTATTTCTTCAAAAGCAACGAGGGGCGCTCCATAGCCCGCAATTACGGTATTGAGCGTGCCGAAGGTCAATATCTGATATTCTTCGACAGCGATTGCGTCATACCGGAGGATTACTTCGCCATTCTTGACCGCGAGCTCACACGCACTCCCCTTGACTGCTTCGGAGGACCCGATGCGGCGCACTCATCATTCACCACCACACAGAAAGCCATCAGTTTTGCCATGACCTCGTTCCTGACCACCGGAGGCATCCGCGGAGGCAAGGTGCAGATGGAGAAGTTTGTGCCACGGTCATTCAATATGGGATACTCGCGCGTGGTATACGAGCGCGTGGGAGGCTTCCGCGAAATGTTTTCCGAAGATATCGACATGAGCACCCGCATCCGTCAGGCAGGGTTCAACATCGGGCTGATACGCGATGCTTACGTGTTCCACAAACGTCGCGTGGATTTCCGCAAATTCTGGCGTCAGGTATATGTGTTCGGCATGTCGCGCATCACACTCAAACTTCTCTATCCCGGCTCCATGAAACTGGTGCACACTCTACCGGCCCTTGCTGTCATTGCCGGACTGATATGCGTGGCTTTGGGTATATTCGTATCGCCGTGGTGGCTGCTTCCCATTGGTATCTACCTTGTGGCTCTGTTCATAGCTGCCTTGTGCAGCACACGTTCACTCAGCGTGGCGCTTCTTGCCGTTCCGGCCGGAATAATACAGATATGCGGCTATGGTTGCGGATTCATAAAAGCTTACTTTACCAAGATAATCCTCGGACGTGGACGTAATATAGAAGAGGAAATCGCCATTCGTAAAGGGAAATAGACATGAACGACACTCTCCCCTCACAGACAGACACCTACCGCGGACGCATGGCAGATATGGCCAATGATGACAAGCCGCGTGAAAAAGCACTTGCCAACGGCATACAGTCGCTCACCGATACCGAGTTGCTTGCCATCATAATAGGTGGCGGCATGCCCGGTAAATCCGTAATGGACCTCAGCAAAGAGATTCTGTCAGAATGCAACGATGATTTAGGCACATTGGCCCAGATGTCAATCATGGGAATGGTGAAACGCTTCAACGGTGTAGGCCCCGCTAAAGCCGTAAGCATTGCGGCAGCCCTGCAGTTGGGAGCACGACTTCGCAGCGAATCAAACGGTAAGATTGACAGCATCAGAAGCTCACGCGATGCATACGAGGCTCTGCGCGACAAGATAGAAGCGCTCCCTACGGAGGAATTCTGGCTTCTGGTACTCAACCGGGCCAACCATATACGCACCCGCATATTCATAAGTCGCGGTGGCTCGGCAGCAACATACGTGGAGCCAAAAGTGATAGTGAAACAGGCCCTGGACTATATGGCGGCAGGCATCATTGTGGCTCACAACCATCCATCAGGCAATCTGCGTCCGAGCGCCGAGGACGACCGCCTTACAAAGCGCATCAAAGATGCGGCAGCATTACTGGACATAAAGCTGCTTGACCATCTTATAATAGGTAGCGGAGGTTATTACTCCTATGCTGACGAAGGCAGGCTATAACCTACCTATTATTCCAAATGCCACACCACACGGTCTGACTGCTGGCGTCCCTTTACGGTCGACACAGCCTCTACCGTATTTTCACCGGGAAGAAGTTCCACATTGTCGAAGGTAAAAGTACCATATCCGTCCGATTTTTTGCGTCCTATCCTGCGTCCGTTGACCGTCAGCTCCACTTCCGGTTCATTTGAGAATACCGTCACCGTAGTAAGCGGTTGTGTACGATGTGTATGACGGCGGTTGGCTATATATACAAAACACTCCGTATCATTCCAATTGGCCTTATAGAAATAGAACGCATCCTTCTTTACCTTTCGGTCAAAGGTTACAAGCCCTTTGTCATTTATCCCCGGACGGTCGCCCTCTGTCCGATGTGCCGCTCCGAAGTCAAACAGATTCCAAATGAAAGAGCCCCACACATAAGGACGCTCGTCAATAGCCTTCCAGTTGCCGATGTGGTAATATGTCTGGTAATTTTCCGGATGCCACCATCCTGATGCAACACCCCGTTTCACGGAATCCTGCTGATGATATATTGATGCACCGGCACCATACTCGCTCAGCCCAATCTTGTAGGATGGAAACGCACGGTGAGTTTCATCCAACCAATGGCCAAGGTCGTCGGGCGAACCGCCATACCACCCGAAATATTGGTTCCATGCTATGATATCGGTCACAGAATTGAGTGTGTCCGATGCACTGAGGAAACTTGCCGCCGTAGTGAGGCGCGACGGATCCTCGGCATGAGCCAGTTCGTTCAGCTCCGTAACATAATCCAATGGTGAGTCGCCCGTAGTCTTCAATTCATTGAAGAGTCCCCAGAAGCATATTGAGGGATGATTATAATTCTGACGAATAATCTCGCGCAACTGCTGGCGCCCGTTAGCCTTGAACGAGGGAATATTGTTAAAACCGCGGTCATGATACCCTCCGGGGCCTATGAAAGGAATCTCCGCCCATACAATCATGCCATACTTATCCATAAGCGAATAGAATTCATCAGCCTGCGGATAATGGGCCAGACGCACCGCATTAGCCCCGATTTCCTTTATTATAGCCGCATCCTCGTCATGATGTTGCGGCAGGAGCGCATTTCCGCGCTCGGCACGGTCCTGATGGCGACATACTCCGTGCAGACGCATAGTGCGTCCGTTGAGCATGAATCCCTTTTCGGCATCCACGGAGTAGAAGCGTATACCAAGCGGCTGTGTCACTCTATCGCATACCGTCCCGTCACCGCTTTCTATCTGAACCACCACCTTGTACATGAACGGATCATTAACTCCGTCCCACAGATGGGGCTTATCAAGTGCAAATCCGATGTTGACGCGCTCGGTCGTATCTGCAGATACTCTGATACTCTTGCTGATGCTTTCCACCACACGCTCTCCGTCAAGCACCGTAAGGCGCACCGTTGCATCCATCGTCATATCCGAGCAGTTGCTTACCATTACCGCAGCATCAATATCAGCCTTGTCATGGCTCACATTCCGCTGAGTCAGATAAACACCCGGCGCTGCATAATCCGTAAGCGATATATGCAGCGGATCGACAGTCACTACATCGACATTACGGTAAAGGCCACCATACATGTTGAAATCTCCCACAAGCGGCATCACCCCGAGGTCAAGTGCATTTGTCACCTTAACCGTCAGAGTATTCTCTTTCCCATAGTCAAGCATATCGGTTATATCCACCACAAATGCTGTGTATCCTCCTTTATGTTCGGCAGCGAAACGTGAGTTGACAAACACCGCAGCCGTTTCATTAGCCCCATGAAACTTCAGATACACGCGCTTGTCTCGCCATTCCGGCCGAGGAGTAATCCGCTTTTCATAGACACCCATTCCACGATAGTAAGCCGGATTACCACCAAGAGCATCCTGGGCATTCCACGTATGCGGAAGGTCAACGCGCCGCCCTTGCGAGGACACTTCATGAGCAAACCGGAAACTCCAGCCGTCATTCAGCGGCGTCACAGACCTTGCAGAGCTTGCCGGCGCCCCAAACATAAGCAGTAAAAGCAACAGTGATATATAGCGTATCATAAATCCAACAAGATGATTAACAACACACAAAAATACAAAAATTACTGCGATTTTTTAGAGGAAACCGACGGCTAACTCGTTTTTTTTTATACCTTTACGAATATAAATCTATAAAAGTAATAACTATGTTTCATAAATCAATTATCGTCCCATTTCTGATATTGGGGGCCCTTCTCTTCCCCTCCTTAAAGGCATCAGCTCTTGATTATAACAACAGCATAATGGTTGGTACGGCCGATCTGGAAATACAGTTCAACGGTTCGCCGTCAGCCACGGTTCCGTCAGGCTTAGAGGTAAGGCTTATAATGCCGTATATTTTCGATAATGCATTTGACAACGTAACTTACGACCTTAAAAACGATGGCAACAACTGCTTCCGGATGGCGGTGCCGCTTGAGACGAAACAGTCCATTGCCGGAATGATTGTCAGAAATCCGGAAAATGAAATGGCTATCTCACTCGGATATATCGAACTGGATCAGAACAAACCGCTGCGTATAACCGGCACTTTCATCACACCTGATTCTATTGACTACCGCACCAACAACCCTACCGGCTTCAATACAATACCGATGGGGCATTACAACAATACTACTCAGGCCGTTGAATCGATGTTCATCAATTTCTGCAACTTCATGTACAGCGATGGATTCAAAGACGCTCCGCTTTTTAGCGGTCGGAAGACAATCATT
>JAAGKN010000132.1_pt1 | contig 102986 bp, 102 predicted proteins | sample 6206371 | NCBI WGS metagenome assembly JAAGKN01 (sample SAMN11533720, study PRJNA540317) | gut metagenome | isolation source: fecal pellets from male and female animal of same cohort | host: Peromyscus leucopus | place: USA:CA | collected 2017
TTATTATCACACATACATAAAAATATATATTTTCTCTAATATATAAAAAATAAAAAAAAAAAAAAAAAAACACAATATATAAAAAAAAATATATTTTTATTACACTCTATAGTGTCTCTTTTATATATAAAAATATAATAAAAAAAATAAAAGAGCTCTATATATATATATATATATATATATATATATATATATATATATATACAGTTACAAGACTTTCAAGCATTTTCATAATATCTTTATTCTCCTTTTCTTTAATTTATTATAAGTATTTTATCATACTATTTTACAAAATTCTACATTTTTCGAGAATAAATTTATTAGTTTATTTATAATACAATATTTTTTGAAAACTAATACTATTTAATAATATCACCATTAATATCTACAATTTCAGATATAGGTATTTCTATTTTGTTTTCTAGTATTATTGTAAGATATCAAAGTGATTATAAAATAAAAGGTAAGTAAATACTTACCTTTTATTTTATAACTAATTATTAGGTGTAGATGATTTTGTTTTGTTTTCATTCCTTGTCATCTTATCTATTTCCACATCTTTAGTAACATATCTGTTTACTGTATTTTCTATCATCATAATTTTTTCTTCTACTACATTGTTTTCTTTTTCCATATTTCTATCTGTTATTTCTAAGTCATTTTCATCAATATAAACAATTTCATATCCATCATAATTTTCTTTAATATAATTTAAAAATTCTTGTACTTTATTCTCACCAATATAAAATCCTTTACCAGTATCAAGAATATTGGTTATAAGATAACCTTTATCTGTTAGTGATACACTTATATTTTTATATCCTAATAATGGAATATCAACGCTTATATTTATACTTTTACTAAATCTTTCTGATGTATATTTTCCTACATCCATATCGCTATATATATTTTCCAAGTCCATATCACTAAATAACATTTGCCAAATTATATTATTATCTACATTATAAAACTCAATATTTTTATATTTCATATTTCCTTCTGAATTTTCATCCCAATAATTATAGTATATAGTTCCAAAAGATGTGATTTCTTTTAAGTTTAAATCACTCATAAATTCTCTTAATGTTGTAGGTCGATAATCTAAATTTAAGTATACATAGTAATTTATATCTCCTTCAAATTTCACTGCTATAGCACATTTGTCTGATATATTTTTTATAGAATATAACTCTCCACTATGTTCATAATTTGTTTGAGTATATACATCATAACCTGTCAAGACTGAATTATCTATATATCTTAATATATTATCACTTGATATTTCAGTTATTTTACTTGCATACACACTATTATTATATTTTACTTGCATAAACTGTTGACTAATAGGCATTTCATCCCATTTTTGAACTCTAGCAATGCTTTCACTAATTTCTCTATAATTCGGTATTTCCTTTATAATCCAATTATCTTTATTTGCTATATCAATACTTTCATTGACGTTTTTATCTATTTGTTCTTCTTTTATAATTTTATTATCTTCATTTGTACTAGCAATATTTGAATAAGAACTAAAAATCCCACTTTTATAAACTCCTATATATGTAATAACTATTATACAAATTGGAATAAGAATATACTTTAATTTAATACTAATCGTGCTACTTATATTTTTTTCTTCAATTAGATATTTATCATCAATTTCTCCAATGGCTTTTAATAAATCTCTGCTATTCATACAAACCACCTTCTTTCAAATAATTCTTTAACTGATTTCTGAGCCTTAATAATATAATCTTTGTATTACTTTCACTTATATTATTTTTATAAGAAATTTCTTTAATTGAATAAAAATACCAATATCTTTCCAAAAAAATTTTTCTTTTATCTTTCGACAATTCTGATAAAAAAACATTAAGTGTATTAACTAATTCACTATAGTTTAATTCTTCTTCAACATTATTATTTGTAGAAATACATTCATTTAGTTCTTCAAGTGCTATCTCTAATGTATAATCCCTTTTTTTAGCTTTTTTTCTTTCATATTGATTAATAGCTAAATTTCTAGTAATTTTTCCTAGATATATTTTTAGGACATTAGGTCTTTGTGGAGGAATATTATTCCAGGTTTTCAAGTATGTATCATTAACACATTCTTTAGCTTCTTCGTTATTTTGCAATATGTTAAACGAAATAGAATTGCAATATCTTCCATATTTTTTATCTGTTTCATATATTGCTTTTTCTTGTCTTTCCCAATATAAATTTATTATTTCTTCATCTCTCATATTTTTGCCTCCTATATATAAAGACAGAAATTATTTTAATTCGTTACATCTTTTTATAAAAATTGAGCAAGATTTCACTTGCTCATATTCAAACAAATTATACTACATACTAAATAATAAATACACATTAATATACCAAATGGAGTTTCATTAAATATTTGACCTGTTTCTCTATTTCCCATATATATTAATAATATGACTATTAATATTCCAAAAAAACTTCCCCACCATTTTTTATTTTTAAGTAAAATGCCACAAGTAAATAGCATTAATAAAGCTAGCCATACAAAAGGATTTATATTACTAATTCCATCTATTATTATAATTACTCCATAAAATACACATCCCAAAATAAAAGGAAAAAAATACAACACTTTCTTCATTAACTTCATCTCACTTTCAAATTACTCGTTTGTATTTCATATTATATCATATTTCTTATTAATTGCAGTATTTTAATAAAAATAAAAGCTAGGATCTTTTACTTATTATCATCATCAATAATCTTTATAGTTTCTAATTATTTCCTACCAAGAATAAAAACATCAATTTTATATTACAAACATATTATATTTCTTACAAATATTGACTTTTGAATATTTTATTTGTATATTAGTGTCAAATACAAATGATAGGAAAATTTTTAAAGGAGGAAATAAAAAATGAATAAAGCAGAATTAGTTACAGCTATCGCTGGGAAGACTAATGTAACCAAAAAAGCTGCAGAAGAATCTGTAAACGCATTTCTTGAAATTGTTACAGAAGAATTAGTAAAAGGTGAGAAAATTCAATTAGTTGGATTTGGATCTTTTGAAGTAAGAAAAAGAGCAGCTAGAAAAGGAAGAAACCCACAAACTAAAGAAGAAATCAAAATACCTGCATCAAAAGCTCCTGTATTCAAAGCTGGAAAAGCTTTGAAAGATACAGTTAACGCTTAACATTAATAAAAGCTGGATTTATCTAGCTTTTATTATTTTAATTATTTGTTTCTGATGTTCCCACATTAAAAAAAGACTATATATCTTATTTCATTTATTATTTCCATATACTATATTTTAGATTATGTATATAAATCTTTATATTCTTTCTTCTAAGCCATTTTTTATATAGCTTAATTATATTTGTATATTTTTTATCAATTGCATTCTTATTATCTTTAGCAATTATAATTGATAACTTACGAATTGAGCTTAAAAAAATAGTATTGTATTGTTCATATATATTTTTAGGGTTAGTTTTAATTATATTTTCACATAAAAAATTCATTTTATCTAAAGTATCTTCAATAAATTTTGTGAACTTCATAGGATATATTACTTTATATTTTTCTTCTCTAAAATTTTCTTTTAAATATTTATCATACTTTTCTTGCATTTTATCACGCTTAACTATTTTTTCAATTTGATTAAATATATTAGTTTTAGCTTTATTATCATATTCAAATATTTCTTGTATTTCATTTCTATCAAATTCACTTAATATTTTAGAATCAATTGTATCTATCATCTTCTTATAACTATTATTGCTTAGTAGGATAGTTATAAGAATATTAATTTCTTCTATAGTTCTAGGTAATTCTTCCATAATTTTGTAAGTATTGGCAGTTTTATTTTCTTTATATTGGAAATATAAAGAAATAAAAAATGTAAGAGTTGTAAATCCAAGTGAACAAATAAACTGTTTATTTTGAGATATTTCAGCCTCTTCAATTTTGTTATCTATATATTTCAACAATTCTTTATCTTCTGATATATTAGCATTCTCTACTATTTCTTCAACATGATTTTTAGCATTAAATAAATAAGTATAAAAATATCCTAAACAAAATAGTATCAATATAATAGTTATTATTTTTTTCAATTTTGACATAATAACCCCTCCTTTTTTTCGCCAATATTATACAGAGATGTTTCTTAGATTTCAATAGTTTTATTCCACTTTTGGTAAAAATAAAAAAACATATATCAAATATGATATATATTTCTAAATACTCTATTATTTTTGAATATATTTCGAATATAAAAAATTCAATTTTCTATCTATTTAATTATTATATACCATTATTTTTATTACAAAATGGTAAAAAAAAATAGGTACTTAGAGAAAATACCTAGCAAATATTATTTTCTTGCTTTGTAAAATACATATTTTATTTATCGAATATTATCTTTTTAATGATAAATGAATTAGTTTATGTATTAAAATTACCAAGCACGTCCACTCCATGTTTTATCTCCATAAATTCTAATAGGTGTTGATCCTTGACATTGGTCAGCAGCAGCTAAACAAGCACTTCTTATATTGGTAGAACCTGCTACTGCATTAAAGTGTCCCCACCATTCTGCACTAGCTGAATGTGTTACTGTATCATACCAACCTAAAGTTGCTCTATTGCTATAACCATCGGTTTTAAATTTAACAGCAAAATCATTTATAGCTAGGGCTGAACAAGAATCTAAAAAGACTAAATGCCAATTTCCAGAAATATCACTTGGATAAACTCTAGTTGCTTCGGTTCCTTTTTTCAAATTAAACCAAACCGTATTATTAGCATATCCACCATGTGCATAAATATAAAAACCATAATTATTACCACTTGTCCTTATCCAATTATCGAGTAAATATGCCTTATCGTTTGTTACAGAATAGGTATTAGTTCCGTTTGCATTAATATATCCTAAATCTTGGAATGTCCAGACTGCAAATGATACAGCCGTATTTACAGTATCAACAATATCTGCTGCTTCATAGTCATACGTTTTAAATGCTCTAAATTCATCTGTTGCAAAACATGATGTATTTATAAACATTATTAATAAACAAATAATTGCACTTATTTTTTTTACATTTTTCATATTAATATTCACCTCCAAGTATCATATTGCCTCCAATAATTTCTCCTGTTGTTGCATCTATATATATTGTACTTTCAGACTCATTATTAAATTTAGCAACATAAGCTTGTCTTGTTTCTTCTATTTTAACATAAATTGTTTCATCTCCATTTAATTCATTATAAAAATAATTTGGTCTAACAATTTCCAAATTTATGTTCATATCTGTTGCTGTACTTTTGTTTAAATATTCTTCTGCAATTTTAATAGCAGTATCTTTTGAAATTTCTACACTATTATTAGCATATTTTATTCTATTTATAGCCAATGTAACCAATTCATTATTTTGTGGACAGAAACTAAACTTTACACTTTCTCCATCATTTATCATTCCATCATATTTTTTTGCAAAACCTGCTCTCCATATTTCTTCATCAAATTTTTCTACATATATAAGTTCATATTCATTATGATTTATTTCTTCTAAATTATTAAAGATATTTATAGCTTTATCTTTAACTTCACCTTCATTATATTCTCCTGAATCAAATTCTGTTTTGTTGCTTATATATGCAATTAATTCATTTGTTTCAGAATTAATTTTTAATATTGCTTGTTCATTTGAAATAACTGTTTCTTTTCTTGACTCTAATGCATTATTATATTTCTTTATTTGAGAATTTCCTGTTGTAAATTCTATATCTGTCACTTTTAAGTCCTGAATGTATGTATTGGCTTTTTCTATTATGTTTTTATCTCCTCTCATATCAAATGTAGCAACTTCATTATTGATTTCTGTATACGCTTCTCCTACTGATGACAACTTTTTGTTAGTTAAAATTCGTTGTGTTTCAGCATTATTCATAGTTGCAAAAACGACTGTACTTAATAGTACTGTTAATATAATAACAAGCACTATTAATAATGTTTTTTTCTTCATAATAAATTCCTCCTTTTTTTATTTATTAATATATAATTAAAAATATATTAAACTTAATTAGATTGTAAAATACTAGAATCATTTACTTGTAGAGAAAAATATGGATTTTCTTTGCTAGTTTCTTTCATAAAAATAATAAAATTATCCATAAAATAAAAGTAACGAGAATGTTCATTTTCCGAGTTATATTCACTTCTAATTATACTTTCACTTATTAAATTTCCTCCTTTTTCGTTTAGATTAAATTTAACATTTTGTAAAGCATTTGCAATATACATACCATTTGTATCTTTAATAAATTTACCACATAGCTCATCATAATTTATTATTGTATCTACATTTATATATGGTATTTTTAATTCATCATCCTCTGTAAATTTTTTATTTCCATTGAATTTTTGACATTTTTCTATAATTTCTTTATATAAATTATTAAATGAACTATTATTATCTGTCCTATATAAAATAATTTCATCATTTTGTTTAGTATTTAATTTTACTGCAAAATCATCCACTGCATTATAGAATAATACTTCAATATTTTTATTCAATATTTCATCACTAGCATTATTTATTCCAAAATATTCTACTAATTCATTACAATCACCAAACTTATTTTTTCCTAATTTGTCAAAGGGAGTAATAAATTCAAAATTTTTAAATAATAATGAATATATTGTATAACTATTATCTACTTGTTCAAAATTAATTTCTTTTAAAATTGAATTATCTTCAATTTTAAATTTTTCATTGATATCTGTTAAGATTTTTTCTTTTAATTTAGGAGAAGTTTTCTCCACACTTATATAATATGAATCTTCTGATAACATCTCTTCTGTAAATATCTTTTTATTAAGTTCATCTAGAATTTCTGAATTTCCATCTTCAAATTCTATTTTTTTTCCAATTACATTTTTTTCAAACTCATTCCATGCTAATTGAAATGTTCCTATCCAAACACTGTTTATATCTGTATTGCCAATTTTAGATGTGAAAATTGGTATCATAGTCGCTTGTCCTTTAATTTTTTCATATATTTTAACACTAGCATAAGTTATTCCTGTTAAAATTGCAGTAGTAGAAATTATGATTAACAATACTTTTAAAACTTTATTCATATCATCAAATCCTTTCTTTAGTAGGATTTTTCTTAATTCTTTTTTTCCTCTATGAACAAGTATTTTTGTATTTTCAATAGTTTGCCCGAAGTATTTCTGCTGTTTCTTTATACGAAAGTTCTTCAATTTTAGTTAAATATACTGCATTTTTATATTTATCATCTAACATATTTATAGATTCTACAATTTCCTTTTCTGTTTCCTTTTTTATTACAATATCACTTATATCTTTTTGAATTTGTTCAGAATCTAATAATGAATATTTTTCAGTTAATTCTGTTCTTCTTTTTTCTACATTAATATAATTATAAGCCCTACTTCTTGCTACCAAATATATATAATATTTGAAACTGCAATCTTCTCTTACTTTATTTTGTAATATGTATATAAAAACTTCTTGAGTTATATCCTCTGCTTTTTCATAATCTTTAACTATATTAAAAATAAAATACTGTATTCTATCTTTATACTTGTTATACAGAAGTTCAAAGGCATTTTTTTCTCCACTTAAATATTCATTATATAATTTCATATCCAAATCTTTTTCCATTTTTTTACCTGCTTTCAATTATATATACTTGTAACTTTAAGATAAGTTACAAAAAATATAAAATTTTTTATTTAATTTTACTATATTTTTTATAAATTAAAAAGCAAATAGTATATATAACTATTTGCTTTTTACCTAACAATTTAATATTAATATTTTAATAACGTCCTTTGGCATCCATAATTGCATTATAAACTCTATCATTAAATCTTGTAACAAAGTTATATGAATTATATGAATTATTATAATCAGTATGTTCTCCTACTAAAATTCCATACGCATAATACCCACCATTATATTTATATGTTGGACTACCACTATTGCCACCCATAATATCAGTATCAATAGTTAATAACTTGTCTGATGCAGTTTTTATATTTCCTACAGCATGATATTGGTCCCAGCCTAAATCTCCCGGATAACCACTTACATTAGCTAGTAGTCCAACCCAACCACTAGGTCCATTAGGATATTCAGCCATATTTGAAACACCAAACCAGCCACTATTATTTCCAATATTAGTATCTAAAACTAAAATAGCCCAGTCATCTTCAAAATCTAAATCGCCTGTGTAATCATTACCTCCAGCCCAAATATAACTTGTTACCCAAGCTTCACCATAAGGATGTGAATTTAAAGTAGATCCAGGAAAAAATTGTATATAATCATGTCCTACTACACAATGAGCTGCGGTTATTGCTATATTATCATCAACCATAAATGCAGTACCTCTATTTGCTCCATTATCTATACTTAAATATCCTATACAAGAATATGGAAATTGTGATGTGTCAACTGGTGTTCTGTTATCTGGTCCTATAATTGCTTGTGGTGAAATAAGAGATTCATTTGTTTCCTCAATTCCTGAAGGAATATATGGCTCCATATTTATATTTTTTGAAACAGAAGATATTGATTTTAATTTATTACTATTTGATAGGTCTATTCTTGTTGTTTCCTTTGTAACTAAATTTCTCTCATAAACATACATTTTTTCGAAATTATCTTTAGGCTCATTATAAACTGTATTAGCAAAAGATAGTTGAATAAATATAAATGAAATAAGTAATACAAATGTTGTAAATAAAACTACGATTTTTTTCATAAAAATCCTCCTTAAATTTATTTAATAAAAGAGTGCCGGCATATTATAATAAAATATAAATTAATTTTAGTTTTATTAATAATATATCTCTTATTATTATTGTTATTTTATTTCAAATTCGTTTGAGTATAAGTCTATATATCCATTATCATAAACTGATTTTACTATTCTATAAATTCCATCTTTTAATTCACCATAATAATTACCATAGTTTGTATCTAATCTTAAATGGTTATTTTCATCAACTTGATAAGAAATAGCAATAAAATTCAATGTATTTATTTCTTTAAGTTCTTCCCAAATATTATTAACTTTTTTCTGAAGTCGAAAGTTACTTCCATACCCATATTTTTCAACATTATTATCTGTAATTAAAATAGTTGCACTTTGGCGAGTTATTGTGTCCTCTAGTACATCTATCGTTACTTTTTCAGGTGTTCTATTAAATTCTGTTCGTAAATCTGTAGTTGTCGTATTTTCATTTGTATCTACATTCATATTATTTGGAATATAAGGTTTGTTATTAATTATATTGGTTGTTACAGAAACATTTTTATAATCATTTAATTCCTTTTGAAGTTTATTTATTGTATTGTTAGCATCATTTAATTCATTTGAACTAATGTTGAATAAATTCTGTTTATTCTTTAACTCCATTTTTGTTTGTAAAAGAAGTGCAAACATAAAAATAAATAATATAATCAATATAACAATACAAATATGTATTTTTTTCATATTTTTATTCTCCTAACTCATTAAATTTGATTTCAATAATATATACTTGTAACTTTAGAAAAAGTTACAAAATATTTTTATATTTTATTTTGTCATACATATATTTTGAATTAAACCAAAAATAAAAGCTAGATATATTCTCATATTAGAGAATATATCTAGCTAATATATTTCATTAATTTAGTAGTTGTTTTGCAAAAATTATTTTTTCTATATCATTATCATTAATTTCCTTGATTCCTAAAGATTTGCCATCAGGACTGACAACATCAACTAAATATTTGTTATTTTGAAAATTTAAAATTGTTGCTTTATTTTTATCTTTTAATTCTACTACATCAAATCTATTAACTTTCATGTTTTGTTCCTTTCTGTTTACATTATATCACTTATTCAAAAAATATCAACTAGTACATTGGTGTTCCATATCCCTGTATTTCTGGACTATTTATATCGTAGCTTCTCTCCTTACAACTATCGTTAGAATTACCTTCTATGGTATAAACTTTTCCATTTTCAACATTTTTAACTATTCCAACATGATCTGCTGAATTATCATGTTTATCCGCCCAGTCAAAAAAGATTATATCTCCAGGTTTTGGTGTATATCCTCCATTTTGCCACAAGCCACAAGCTTTAAACCATGCAACACCTTCAGATTCGCAACTTGCAAATTTAGGAATAATTCCACTATCAATATATCCACATTGTTCAGCACACCACGATACAAAAGTAGCACACCACTCAACTCTCGAATTAAATCCATACCAGCTCCAGTAAGTTTGTCCTCCTACATTACCTAATTGACTTTCAGCTACTGAAACAATATCACTATTTCCAGTTGAACCAGATATAACTGTTGCCCACATACTTATATAGTCATCTTTTAATAATTCTTTTAATTGTTCTCTTTGAGAATTATTAAAATGATATTGATTTGCCATATCTTCAGTAGATTTATTATTTATTTTTATATGTAATTTTGTATGAGTTATTGTTTTATATTCTATCCAGGTTAAATGTGGTATAACTTGCTGTTCTATCATAACATCTTTTGTAAATGTAATTTCATTCATATTCCAAAATATATTTTTTATTTCATCAATTTTATTATCATTCAATGACATCATTTCAGTATGATAATCTCCATTACTATACTTTGCCACATAAACAGATAGAATATTTTTCCAGTCTACTCTACTTCCAGTTATATCATATTCGTCATAAGGGTTTTCTTGTTGAATGGTAGTAATTTTATTCATAAATTCAGTATTTAATTCAGATATAACTTGTACCATATTTTTTGAATTCGCATTATATTCATTTGTAAAAAATATTCCAAAAATTGACGTAACAAGAAATCCTATCATACAGATTATAATTATAATCATTACAACGATCCAACCACCTGCTATCAAAAACATAATTAGTGCTTTTGTTGCTGCTAACATCATTTTTATAGCATTGATAAAAGCTTTAGCAGTATCTTTAGTTACTTTTATACTTTTTTCAGTTATAGCTTTTATTTTTTGAATTGCTTTTTGAGTGACTTTTATTGTTGCGTTTGTTTCTTGTTCTGTTTTTAAAGCTACATTTTGGGATGTTTTTATAGCTTTAACATTTGTTCGGTTTGCTGATTTTATATATTTTCCTGATGACTGAAAAGAATTTTTTATAGATTTTGTTGCTTTTTCTTCTAAAACTTCTTTCTCTTTTCTTTTAGCCACTTTGTTTTTAAAAGCTTTTACTCTTTGAGCTCCTTTATTAATATTTTCAGCAGATTCTTTAACAGCTTTTTGTCCATATTCATTAAATATTCTTGTTCCTTTATTAGTTGCTCTGTACATACTATTTGAAATTTTATTACTAGCATATTCAACTTCGTTTTCCTCTTCAGGAGTATATGTATTTTCTATTTTTTCTTTAGTAGAAACAATATTGTTTTTTATTCTGGTAGAAGTGCTTATTGTTTTATCAAGTGTTTTTACTGTTCCTTTTACTTTTGTTTTTATATCAGCCACTTTTACACCTCCCTCTTCTAATTATATTTTTTCTGCATATATTACATATCTATATTGGGTGTGATTAGTTCCTTCAAACGGAAAGCAAGTATAAATCATAAGTATTTCTTTTTCACTTTGAATAGGTAATTTGCTGTTTTCTGTTTCTAATATAATTTGTTCATCATATAATTTATAAAAGAAATCACCATAATTTGTTTTTACTTCAATAATATCGCCATTAATTAATTCACCTAATCTTGCAAAATTGTTCATATAGTTGTGTTCACACATTATAATAGAACCATTTTCTCCTGGAAAGTAAGAGTTACTATCATGACCAACACCACTTAAAATTGTTTCTTGAGTCGCTCCATATATAATTGGTGCATTTACTGCTATTTTATTTATTATTAAAGTAGCATAGTTTTCTCCCATAGTAGGATGTTTTTCTAAATGTCCATTATTAAAATTAGTTTCATCAAAACTTGAAGTAATAGGTGTATTTTCTATATTTAGTATTTCATTATTGTTTGTTGTATTTTGTTTAACATCAATACTAGAATTTGCGTTTTCAACAACTGTATTTTCTTCTATAACTTGCTCATTAGTATTTATGCTTGTATTACTAATATTGCTTATTACACTATTAGTAATTATTTCGTTTATAGTATTATTGCTTTCATTTGTACTAATAGTGTTTTTTGTTTCTGTCTCATTGCTTGGTACTTTCTGATTAACTATCTTGTAAGAAATGAATACTAAAACAAATACTATAAATATAATAGAAATATATAATTCTAATTTTTTATTTTTCATATCTTATGCCTTTCTTTATATAAAATAAAAAAGAATAATTGTAGTAAAAAATACAACTATTCTTTGCTTATAAGTTTGGCAACTACAACAAGTCTGCTATTTTGAGCTGAATATTCACAAGTAGATAAAGTTATTAGCTTTGTTTGATATTTAGGATCTATTCCTGTATCATACAATGATAGTGATTTACATTTGTTTATAAAATTTGAATATTCTTCTTTATTTTCTAATTCTGTGTTTTGATAATACTTAAATGTATTATTCTTGTATAAAATTGTTTTGAATACTGCAAAAATTTCATATTCTTCTTTTCCTTGTAAAGTATAAAATTTGATTAATTTATGGCTATCATAATAATCTTTACTTTTATAATTTTCTAAATTTCCAAACATTTTTGAATTTTGCATATGATGGCCATATATTATTAAATTTTCACTTGTATCAATATTGCATTGCTCTGCCATAAAGGGTGTTCCATAGTAAGAATATTGCCTATAAAAATTCTTTCTTAAATAATAATTTGGAGCATTTTTAGTTTGCATTATAGGGTAATCTATACTTGTATTATCAATTCTTATCCATCCTACTAAATCATTATTTTGTTTATATAATTCTTGTAAATCAACATCACTTTCTTCAGATGTTTTATTTTCTGAAATATGATTTGAAAGTTCTTCAAATATACTATCTTGTTTATATTCTTCGTGTAGTTGCTTATAAATAAAATAACTGCTAATAGCTATTAAAACTATTAGCAGTATTATAGTTATACAATATAACAACTTTTTCATTTATACACCTTCTCCAGGTTTAGTAGTCATTAATTTGTATAATTCTGTATTTTTAGGGAATTTATTTTTAAAAGGAACTAAACTGCTTCCAACTTTTATTAGTCCCTCTCCAGCTCCGCTATTTGTAATATAACTCATTTGCAAGTCTGATATATTTAATAATTTAGCAAGTTCAATTCTATCTGTACTCGCCTGATTTAACATTACTATAAATTCAGAGTTAGCAAGCATTGTTCTTGCTGTATGACTTTGTAATAAGTCATCTACGTTTTGAGTTATACCTGTTGCATAAGCTCCATATTTACGAACTCTTTTCCAAAGTGTAAATAAGAAGTTTGCAGAATATTCATATTGAAATAGTAAGTAAATTTCATCTATAAAAATATATGTATTTTTACCTTTGGCTCTATTAGCTGTTATTCTATTAAGAATAGAATCTAGTACAACTAACATTCCAATAGGTTGTAATTGTTTTCCTAAATCTAATATATCGTAGCATATTAATCTACTATTAGTATTTACATTAGTTTGTTTAGCAAAAGTATTTAAACTTCCATCTGTAAATAACTCTATTGCAAGTGCAATTTCTTTTGCTTCAGGTTCATGTTGTTTTAATAGTTCTTCTCTGAAATCTTGTAATGTTGGTGGTATGCCTTGATAGTTACCTTGCTGATATGCTCTATATACAGATGCAGTACATCTATCAATTATAGATTTTTGCTTTGCACCTAGATTAGTACTACCAATTAATTGTTCGCATAACGACAAAATGAACTCTGATTTTAGGATTACTGGGTTTGCCCCATCTCCATATTCAGAGTTCATGTCCATAGCATTTATATGATTATCACTTGTTGCAGATACATATATTATTTCTCCACCAAGTGCTTTTACAAGTTTCGATTCTTCTCTTTCTGGATCTATAATTATTACATCTGCATTGGGATCTCGAAGTATTACAGATACAATTTCATTTTTAGCTGCAAATGATTTACCACTTCCAGATACCCCTAAAATAAATGAATTTCCATTTAAAAGCTGTTTTCTATCAGCAACTATCATATTCTTACTTATAACATTTTGCCCATAATAAATTCCATTGTCATGCCTTATTTCTTGCACTTTAAATGGCATAAAAACTGCCAGACTTTCAGTTGTAAGTGTTCTTAACGCATCTATTTTCCTAACGCCATATGGCATTACAGTATTAAGTCCGTCTAATTGTTGAAATCTTAATATTCCCAGTTGACAAAGATTTTTTCTAGCTGTTGTTTTAATACTTTCTGTATCATTATCTAATTGTTCTTTAGTTTCAGCTGTATGAACAATAGTAAGTACAGATAAAAACATTCTTTGATCTCTTTGAATTAAGTCATCAAGAAATTCTTTTGATTCCTTTCTTTGTTGCTCCATGTCATAAGGTATTATTGCTGAAAAATTATTATTAGCATTTTGCTTTCTCTGCCAATTTGTTATATTAGTTTCTATACCTAATCGTCTATTTTCAGCTTCTTTTACTGCTTCGTCCATTGGTATTGGAATAATATCAATGCTCATCATCATATTTCTGTTCAGTTCTGTAAGTTCAGATACCATTGAATCTTTTATGTATGAAGCATATTCTTTCAAAAACAATACTCTACCAAATCTATTTCCAATTTTGAAATGATCACTTTGTACTTCAAAAGTATCTGGACATATAAAATCTTTAAAATTATGTCCTTTCCTCATGTATTCCTTTAAATTGAATCTAAAAGCCGTTTCTTCTCCTGTTCTATAAAAATCATGATATATTCGTAATCTTTCTTCTGCATCTAACTCTATACATTTAGAACCTAATACAGAAAAATGATTTGTAAGTTCTGTTGTTACTCTTGAGAAATAGTTTCTTGCCTCTTCTATTGATTTTTTATTAATAGAAACAGTAATTAGTTTTTCTTGTACTATTCCATTTGCTCCTTTTGCTTGTTCTAAAAGCATATTGTTATATTCTTCTCTATACTTATCAAGTGTATCTCCCTGCTTTTTCATAAGAATTGTTTTTTCAAAATCAACTCGATTTATTCTTCGGTTATTTATTGTTATTTTAGATGTTGCTCCACTATCTAAACTGTTTAGCAAATCACTATAATCTAAAAACATAGCTTCCTTATCTTCATGAGATGCAACTGCATAATTTATATCTATAAATTTATATGACTTAGAATATTTATTTTTTTGAACTTCAAATATTCCATCATCATAAATAACTTTTATTGGGATAATATCTTGTGCATTTTTTGGTACAACAAATTTTTCTTTATCTCTTTTAAATAATTCTTTTAATGATTTCATTTTGTTTTTAGTCCCTCCTTTTCTAACTTATCTAATGTATTTTTATTTGTTTCATAATAAATATTTGTAGCTTTAAACATCAGTTTTTTAGGTGTTAATACTTCAGATTTAAACCAAGCTACAATAAATTTTTCTGCTGTCATTCCGTTATAAGTAACAAACCCTAAAATAGCAAATGGACATGCACCTAAAATGCACATCCAGGATAATGTTTCCATTCCAACAAATGGTTTGAATAGAAAATATAAACCAACAGCAACTAGACAAGCCAATATAGAAAAAAAGAACTGTCTTAACGACAGTCCAAAGAATACACTTTCAGTATATTGCCTAATATCTCTATTAATTTTAACTTCCATAGATTACCTCTCCTTATTTTTGTTTTTAGCTTGCTTTTCTTGTTTCATTTCTTCTTTTGTTTCTTCAAGAATATCTTCATCTATAACTTTATATTCTCGACATTTTTCTGCTCCTGTTTGTAGTTTAACTAATCTATCAATAATATCTTCCCTAACTTTAGGATCACATTGATTTAAAAATTCACCATAAGTGCTTAATAAAGGTGTTGATGTTGGATTATGAAAATCAAAAACTTTTAAATCAGACATTCCTAGTCGTTCATTTACATCAACTATAAAATCAGGTATATCCTTATATTTAATAACTACTTCATCAATTCCATTATCAACATATACTAACCTTTCTTTGCTTTTTAGTATTTGCTTTATTTCATTTTTATCGTAAAATTTAAGTTGCTCTTCACCAAGTAATTCTTCAATAGTTGATACAACTTCATTTTCATTTATGAATTCTTCATAATCTTTACAACTATCTGGAAATTTATCTCCTAATGGTATTTCTTCATTTGTTATCATGCTTCCACAACGATTTACTAAAACACTTTTTTCAATAGTTGCAGTTTCTACTCCATCATCACTATTTCTCAAGTCATAACAAAATAATCCTTTATCTTCATATTCTTTTCTTTCTTCTGTATCTAAATGATGTGTTTCTAAAAATTTCATAATTGTTCCTTTCTATCTACATTCTCTATTTTTCATTTTCATATTTTGTTTTTGCTGTTCTTCATTAATCATTGTATTTATTAATTTTAATTTGTTGTTTTCTCTAACAAAATTATTCTCAAAGCCTAATTTAGGTTCAGTCATAAGAACATCTTTTGAATGACATAATAAATTATGTGTTGTTATATCTTTAAACTCATTTAGTAATTCTAACCTTGATATATCGTTTTCATTTTTACTTAAAATGGAATTAATAGTTTTTTCAGTATAATCTTCATACTATTGATTCAGTATTAAGAAATACAACCCCTTCATTAGCTTCATAATCAAAATTTATTATTGCTATTTGTAATTCTTCTATTTCTTTATCGTTTAAATCGTATGATTTTATTATTTTGCTTAATATTCTTCTAGTATCTTCCTGAACTGGATCTATAACATAATCAAACACTAGTTCTACTGTCATTATATTGTCATCAATTGTATCGTCATTAAAACGAACAACATATCTATCATTAGCAGCGTCTTTTCCTTTTAAAAATCCTAATACATCTACTATTTCTCCATTATGTTTCATATCAGAAGCAATTTTGGTATTAAATTTTGCTTTCTCATTTTCATATTTTGTAAAATTATCATATTCTGCATAAATTATTTCTAATTTACTTTCATCTATTACACTCATTTATTATCCTTTCTATCTTTCTCTAGCACTTTTTATTTTATTTTTTATTGTATCTATTACTCCAAATTGTGGATATGATTTATAACATCTAGTATCGATATGCTTAAAATAATCTCTACCATTTTCTGAATACATATACATCCAGTCATTTGGTTTTTTCATTCCTCTTTTAATTGCATTTTCAAAAGCATCATCAGGGTTTTCTCTAATTTGTATTCCTGCAAATATCGAATCTTCTGGATGTGTAAAATATTTAATACTTTCTTCATTTTTTGACATTTTATATTTCTCCTTTCTCTATAATCCCATCATTTCTCTTACTATTCTGTCTGATGCTTTTATTGTCCCAACAAGAACTAACATATTAAATATAAGTTCTCCGATATATTTCCATACCATAGTAACAGCAGCTGCACTTGTATCTACAACTGGTGAACTTGATGCAAATAATGAAAATATAATACAAGCAAGTACAATAATTGCACCTTCTAAACACACACTACAATATGATTTTATAAAGTTCTTACCAACACTTTGTGTAGGTTCTCCTGCAAATGTTGAAAGTGGTAATGGTGCAATAGCAGTATATAAATATAGTTTAAAAAATCTGCCATAAACACTTAAAATCATAATAAACGAAATTACAGTTACAAATAGTCCACCAACCAAAGTAACTGCCCAAAGTGGTATACTTTCAAAGAAATTGCAAGCATTTATGGCATCTATCATTTCTTGAGGTAAACTTGCTTGACTTGCACTGCCAAGTCCTGCTGAGTTCATTATTGTTGAAACAACACCTTGTATTATTTTAAATATGTATGTCATCAAGGTTAATCCATAAGTTACTACAATTTTGGCAATAGCAAATCTTACAAAAATTTTTAAAGCGTGTTCTGGCTTCTTCACTTCTGCAAAACTACCACAAGTTTTCATTACACCAACTAAAAAGAATAATACTAATAATGCAAAACCTACTGCTTGCAATGTATCATGTATATTTACCATTACATTCCAAATTGAACCACCTTTAAATGTATCTGGAGATGTAGATACCAAAGTCCATATTTCATTTAATTTACTATTCCATGTATCTAAAGCATTTTGTAAATTACCAACAACCCAATTCACATTTAAGCACCTCCTATCTTATAATCTTCCATATTTATATCACTTTCAATTTCATTTCCCCAAGAATCCCAGCCATCTATCTTTTCTCTTGAAAAAAGTTCTATGCGTGGTAAATCTCCAAATAGTTCTACAATTTTTTCTCTTATTTCATCTGGTTTTCTACTATGTTCTCTTCTTGGAGATAAAATTACGCTTGATATTTTATTGTTAATTGGTTTCATTTTTCCCTTAATTCCAAGTAAGCAAACCTCACAATTAGATTTGGTATAGTACCCAACTCCGAAAAATGGTTTTAAGTTTTTAGGATTTAATTTAATCCAACTAAATCCAAGCGTTTTATAATTAAATCCCCATTTTTTAAATAATTTTATCTGTTCATCTAAAATTGGAAATGTAACCCACAAAAATAATGCACAATTTTCATCAGATAAGTTATTTATAGGAAGGTTTTCTATTTCTTCCATACTCATTAAAGAATAATGATTACTTGCACCACCTCTAAACCTTGTATCATTGTTTGCTTTATTATTGTATTTCCATGGTGGATCTACATATATTATTTGATATTTTTTATTCATTACTTATCCTCCTTAATTTATTAATAGACAGGTAAATCAATTACCTGTCTATTACAATTACATTTTTATCCACCAGTAATTAATGTTACTATTTGTGGTGCAAAAGCTATTACAACTCCACCAGCTAAAGTCATTATTCCATTTGCTCTTTGAGAAGGGTCATGACTTTTTAATGACATTCCTATTTGTACAATACCTAAAATAAGTATTATTACACCTACTGCTTTTACTAGACCTGCAATAAATGTTTGCAAATTATTTATAACTGTCAAAGGGTCTTCTGTTGCAAAAACATTAGTGGCTTGAACTACAATTAATATAACAGCATATAACAATATAAATGCTATTTTTTTAAATATATTTTTACTATTAACTTTCTTTTTCATTTTCTGTTTCCTCCAAAATAAATTTTTCTAATTCTTCTTCAGATAACAACTCATATTCTGAAGTAATTTCTTCAATATCTTTTGCAACATTATTATCATAATCTGCATAATTAAATGATACAGAAGCTATTGAGTTTTCTATTCCACCATGAATGTATGGTTTTGATTTTCCAAGACCTGATAATTGGACATTTTTATGTTCAAACAAATTAAATTTCAAGTCTTGCACTGGTCTTTCTCCTCTAATAAAAAGAAGTGCGTACTTGTTATCAAGTAAACGCACTTCATCTGGAGTTAATAACTCTCTTCCACTTATTTGATAGTTTGTAGAATAATTACCACTTCTTCCTGAACTTTTACCATAAGTATTGGTATCAATAGTTTCTTTTCCTAAAAGTTCTGATACATATTTATGAGTAGATTGCTCATTACCACCTAAATATAAAAATTCATCACAGTTTCCTACAATACTTTCCCATTGTTTTTCAAATAATGCTTTTAATTGTGCTAAATTTTGCAAAATTATTGATACTGATACTTCTCTACTCCTCATTACTGATAATATCTTGTCAAAATCATCTGGTAATGATACATTTGCAAACTCGTCCATAACAAAATGAACATGAACTGGTAAGCTACCACTATATTTATGATCTGCTATATAAAATAACTGTTGAAATATTTGCGTATATAAAATACTAACAAGAAAATTAAAAGATGTATCATTGTCTGGTATTAATGCAAACAATGCGACTTTCTTTTCTCCTAAACTTGCTAAATTAAGTTCGTCAGTCATTGTCATATTTGCTAAACTTTCCAAGTTAAACTTTTCAAGTCTTGCAGCTAATGTTATTTGTATTGATTTTAATGTTTTTGCAGAACCTGAATGATAATCGTGATAATATTTAACTGCAATATGTTCTGGATTTTTATTTTCAAGTCTATTCATAAGCATATCTAAAGGACTAATGTAGGTATCATCATCTTCATGAACATCTCCTGCTCTTAATAGCTCCATAACCATTACAAAATTTTGTTCATCCTCTGGTGCTTCATATACTAAATAAAATATTAATGATAATAAAAGCATTTGAGCTGCTGTGTCCCAAAATGGATCATTACTTGATGCACCTTTTGGAGTTGTACTTTTGAAGAGGTTAGTTACTAATTTTTGTACATCATTATCATTTTTTAGATAAACAAATGGATTATAGCAATGACTTCTATCCATATTTATTAAGTCTAATACTTTTACTTCGTATCCTTTTTGTTCTAATAAATAACCTGTATCACGCACAATTTCTCCTTTAGGATCTAAACAAACAAAAGAGGTATTAGCTTGCATAATATTAGGCTTACAATAACTAAAAGTTTTTCCTGCACCACTACCACCAACTACTAATACATTCAAATTTCTTTTATGCTTTTTCCCATTTAAACCTAGTCTTACATTTTTAGTTAAAATTTTATTCATATCATCTGGTTTTTGTTTGTATTTCTTATTAAGTTGACTTGCATATCCCCATTTAGCAGAACCATGTTCTTCTTTTCTTCGATAATTTTTTCTTGAAGATTCATATATGGCAATAATTAAAATATAAATGAGCAAAAAAATAAGAATAGATTTAATACTATTCTCACACCAATTTATATTTAATGGATTATTTATTGAAATAGCAAGTCCATTAATTATCTCAACCAGACCTTTATTAAGATTAGGTGCAACAATTAGTGCTAGCCATATTGTAGGAATAATGCACAAAGCATATATTATCCTATTTTCAATTTTTTCATTTTCTCTCATCTTACATAATTTCCTTTAGTTGTTCTACATTTAATCAAGCTTCTTTTCTTAATAGGAGCATTCATAATTTTTAATAATAGGTCATCAATACTATCAGTGGTAATTCCTTCTTTCATTAAATTGTCTCGAAAATGGTCTAGGGCATTTATAATTGTTCTTCGCTCATATCTGTCAATTTCTAAAAATTGTATTTTTTCCATAATCAAACCTCCTATCTAATATTTCTATCTTTTTTTACATTAGATTTGTTATTGCTTTTGTTTTTTCTTTTAGAGCCAATATCTTTATTTTTAGAAGAGGATTTTTCTTCTTTTGAAATCTCTTCTTTTATTTCTTTAATTTGTTGTCTGACTGATTTCTTTTTTACTTTAGTATTCCCCTCTTGCTTTTTTGACATTCCTGATGAATTCTTTGACAGATTCTCTTTGCTGTCTTTTTCTATGAGGGGGACTTTATTTTCGATTTCTTCTTTCTGTATTGGTGTAAGCTCTTGTTTTTCTGCATCAGTTACTTCTATATCTTTATTTTGAACACCAATATCTTTTGATGTTTTTTCTGCACGACTTTTTTCAATTTTACTTCTTATTTGTGCTTCATCAACAGTAGAAATTTTAAATCTTTCAACAATTCTATTAATTTTAGAAGCATCTTCAGCTCTGACCATGATGTCAACTACATTATCAAAATTTCTATTATGTCTATTTATAAGTGCAGAGTACAATACACCATATCTTTTAGCTTCTTCTGTGAATTTTTTTAAATCTTCTTTTTTTACTGAAAAGACTTTCAATTCTTTTCCTGACTTTAACATATTTGTAAGTCGAGTTTTTCCTTTGGTTTGACTTTTACTTTTTAATATTGCAGCAAGCAATGCAATTACTTCTTTAGCTGCTACTCCAGTAACTCTTAAACATAGTTCTTCTGTTTTTAAAATCATGCCTGTCATTTGTTCGGCAGACTCACTTGATATGCTCATTTTTTTCATTCTCCTTTCCTACTTTGGATTTATTTCTTAATTCTTGTAGATTTTCTTTTATATTAGGTATTCTTAATTCAATATCTTCGCACATTTTTAGTTCTTTTCTTTTTAAATCTATATCTTGGTTTAGGTTAGCTATTAAATTAAAATTTTGACTTTTCTCACTTTCTTTATATAATTTTGAATTACGTTTCCAGAGCTTTTCTCTTTTAGAAGTTATTTCTATAATTTCATTTTGTAACTTTTCTTTATATAATGTAAGTTCGTTATATGTTTCAATTTTATTTTCACTTAAAAATCTAGCTTCATTAGAATATTTTTCCATTTTGCTTATATCTGCTCTCATAGTTGTTGTTAATCTTTTGTTTCCATTTTTGCTATTAGGAAACACTTTTAATAAGAAACAATAATGATAATATAATGCAACGATACCAGTAGCTTTTTTCTTTGATTTTTTAAATTTACCTACATAATTATTTCTTGGCTTTTTTAATTTATATTCTTCTATAAAAGGTAATCTTATAGAGGTTTCTTCTAATATTCTTTTCTTGATATTATCAATAGAATAATTTTCTCCAAAGGCTCTTTCTATTCTTATATTTCTTTTATAATTCTTTCCTTTAATACTAATTTTTCCACTTCTAAATATCACTTCATAATCTAATTTCCTCATTAAATTTTTAAAATCATCAAATGAATATGCTTGAGCTATTGCAAGATCCAAATCTCTTTTTGCAGTATTTTGATAATTGTTTTTGCTAGCATATTTTTTATAAAAATTATCATAATTAATATTACTACCTTTACACTTTTTTTCTTTTAAAACACTTAAACCATATTCTCTGCATAAATTGTCAGATGTTCTTCTAATTAAGCTATATGTTTCATGAGTATCATAGTATTTTTTTCCGTCTTTGAAAGAAACCGAATTTAAAACTATATGATTATGATAATGTTTAGTATTTAAATGCGTACTAACTACAACTTCAAATCTATCTCCAAAAAGTTCTTCACACAGTTCAATTCCAATTTTGTGAGCAAGCTCTGGAGTTACTTCTCCTTCTTTAAATGATTGAATAATATGATAACCTAATATTCCTCCAGTTTTGTTATAATTTTTCTTTGTAATTAGCATTTGCCTATAAGCATCTTCACTATTACAATTTATGCCAGTTACAAATAATCTTTTTTCTGTTTTATAGTCTGCTTGTGCGTATTCTAAAACATTGTGCAACTCATTATAAGTATATGTCTTTCCATATTTATCATTAGTAACTTTTTTCTCATTACCTGCATAGTCTAAAACATGATCAAGCCTCTTTTTTATTGGTCTAATATTTGTTGTTGCCATTATAAATATTCCTTTTTAATTTGGTTCATAAAATGATTCCATTTTTTTGCTTCAGCATCATAATAATCTTTATCAATATCTTTAGAATAATTTGCTTTATGTGCAATTTGATTTAAGTTATTTCCAATTCTAGTAAGTTGTGTCATAACTTCATAAAATCTATTGTCTGGTTTTTCTCTTAATTTACAATTCATTATTAATCTTCTTACATATTCTGATTTTGTTAGATTAGCTTTTAATGAATCTGACTTTAATTTTTCTTCTTCGTCATAGCTTAATTTCATTTCAAATCTTGCTACTTTTTCTCTCAAATTTTCATCACCTCTACTTTTAAAAATGGGGATTGGGGCATTGCCCAATAACTTTAATACAAAATCCCCTGATTTTTATTAAATCGAATTTGGCTTCCGTACAAATTCAGTGCTTGCTAGGACATCTCGAGCAAAGCTCTCAATGCCTTTTTTCTACTTAATTGTATTTACATTTGCATAATATTTTTCAATTCTATCTACATTTTTCATAATCATTTTTAAATCTTTTAAGACCTAGCTTATAGCATAAGTAATCGTTTACATCTTTACCAATTGGAACTGGAGAATCGACTACATTATATGTACTAGAAATAACTGCTTGAAATGCTTTTGTTGCTTTTCTTCCTGCAATATCTCTATCAAAATGCAGTACAATATTTTTTATATACTTGTTATCTTTTAAGTATGTATCAATAGCAATAGGTACTTTACTATTTTCTAGTATCTTTGCAGGTTGATATACACCTGCTAATGCAATAAGATTTTCTTTTTTATAATCAATTCCTTTGTTATATAAAAGTGTTGCATAAGACAACAAATCAATAGAACTTTCAAACACATGAATTGTATTATTATCTGTATTTGAAAGTAGTCTAAAAGAATATTTTTTATCACTTCCTGAAGCATCTTTCATATATCTTGTTTCGTTGGTTGATCTTACACCTGCATACTTAATATTACCGTTCTTTGTCATAACCTACAAAAACAACATTGTTTGTATTTTTTTCTTGATATAGCAATTTGTTTTTGTAGCACTCTATTACAATTTCTTCTGCAATTCCTCTGTTAATTAAATAGTCTTTTACTTCTTTAAAACGGTCTGCTTTTTGAGGTATTATAATTGATTTATGTGTATTACTTTTTTCATTACAACCTGAAATAGGAACAGTTATTTTATTTATTGCAATTACTTTTTCAACCGCTTCAATAAATGTCATACCTTTTACTTTTACAAGATAATCAATGGCATTATTTCCACCAATTCCTTGAGAAAACCAATTCCATAAACCATTACTAATTTTCAAGCTATCATGACTTCGCATACAATAGTTGTTTCCACTAATATGTACTAATTCATTTGGTTCATAAAACTGCAAATAAGATAACAAATCAACTTTCTGTGCTTTTTTAACAATTTCTGGTGGAATATACGGCATAATACTACCACCTACCTATCTTGCATTTTTATTTTTTTCTTTCAAATTTTCTTTAAAATCTTCTAATATATGATCTATTGAAATATCAACTGGATATTCTAATATTTCGTTAAAATTACCATCACATTTTAGCCAATTATCATAACATTCATCTAAAATATTTGGACATTTTAACAATGCTTTGCATTCTTGAACTGACAAATCTTTTTTCTCAAACAAGTAAACTATTTCTTCTTTGCATACTTTTTCGTATGCTTTTTCAATAATCTCTTCTGGTTTCTCTTTTTTTAATTTTTCAATGTAATCGTTATATTCATTTGTAATTTTTTCTGCAACTCTATACTGCAATCCTTCTTCATAATTTGATATAGTACCTTTTTGTAATTTGATACTATTTTTATCATTATAATTGTCAATTAAGTATTTATGTGGAATAATTCCATCTCGTTTTAATGCTTGCATTAAATCAATATCTTTTGGTATATACAAATCTCTTTCTATTGACATACCATAGGCAAGTTGTATATTTTGTAATTCTGATAAATAAACACTTCCAAATTCGGCAAGTTGATCATCTCCAAGATGACAATAGCCAAACATTTCATAATCTCCATTTTCTAATTTATTACCTTCAGTAATATACCATGTGCCTATTCCAGTTGGATTAAAAAATTTAGCAATTATTTTGGCATTTGCTCCTTGTCCATCTTGACTTCCAATAGGAAATTGTCCAAATTTTTCTTCAATTTCTTTTGTTATTAATTCCATATTTCTCCTTTCAGGCAATAAAAAAGAGATATTAACTTTTACATTAATATCTCGATTTTTATATGCATATTTAATTTTTAATTTCTCATACATGTAATTTGTCGCATACTCTTAAATTTATAATATTTATCAATTGTATTTATATTTTATTGCAACATTAACATATTAAATCATCTAATGCCTTGCTACATCTTTTTAGATACTTAATATTTGTTCTGATTATTTTTTTGTTTTTATTGAATTCATATTTTTCTAATTTTTCTATTGCTTCATCTATAGCATTTTTTAGTATTTCAATACTTTTATAATCTTTTAATTTATCAGCTAAAATTAATTTACTAAATGTTAATATTTTTGTACATTCATCCAAAACATTTATATTTGTATTACTGTTTAATACAGTTGCCAAAGTTGTCGCACTTGAACTGGCAAGACCGATTAATGCCCCTCCACCTGTTAATATTGCAGTTCCTCCAGCCATTCCTAATCCTCCTGCAGCAAGAGAGCCACCACCAACCAAGGCAAGACTTGCACTGGTCAAAGCTGCACCTGATAATCCTGCTACACTTTCACCTGCTATTGCTATGGCTATTTGTGGAGCAAATAGCCAACCTAATCCTCCAGTTAGCAAAGTAATTGTAGTAGTTGCAGATGCACCAATTATTAAATTTTTTGTACGATTTTGTAAAACATTCTTATTATAATTCTTATATGTTTTTATTATACTTTCCAAATTATCTAAACTTAAACATTTTTGCCTTATTTTAAAAATATCTTTAAAATAATCTGAATTTAATTTAAATTTCTTTATTTTTTTGTCTTCTTTTGAAAACATAAAATAAGGTTTAAATAGATATAATTCCATAGCAATTAAATAAAATTTATCATCATTTTTTAAAATATAATTAAGTTTGTTATATAGTTCTTCTCTGTTTGTAATCAAGAATTCTTCTGTTTCATTAAGATTATCTAATATATTCTTTTTCCATATATTACACCATTTTATTTTTTCTTTTTTTTCATCGTTATTTTTTATATATAAAATATCATATTTAATCTTTTCTAATTCTAAAGAATATAGAATTTGTATTTGTTCTTTATTTAGATTAAATAATTTAAAATTAAAAATTGGCTTATCATTTCCAAAATATTTTTCATATAATTTTTTTCTTACATCTTCTTCAATATAACCAGCATCAGTTTTACATGCTAATACAAATCTTCCAATTCCAACATAATTAATATTTAACAAAAATGATACTGCATTTTTTCCACTTGATTTAGCCATTGCTTTTGATAAATCAACTAATACAAAAACACCACTTGATATTGTTAGCATTCTTGTTAGCATTCTAGATTTAAAAGGTAATACTTCTTTCAAATCAATATTTTTTAATCCAGATAAACTCTTAATATCTTTTGTAGTAATTTCTCTGTATAGACTTCTTAATGTATATAATCCTCTTACTAAACATTCATTAACTATTACTGATTTGCTTTGATTAAAAAAAAGTCCAAATTCTGTTCTAAAATCTAACTTAATAGGTTGTCCATTTTTATCTTTAAAGACAGTTCCATTAAATAATTTAGAAATGAATACAGAAAGACCAATATCATCATCTTTATATTTTATCTGTATTTCTTTAAATAAAGGTAATGAAGACATTTCTTTAAAAGTAGAAAGTATTATACCAGGTATTCCTGTACCACCACTTAAGCTTGAACTAGAGCCAGCCATATCACTTATTAAATGAAAACTCCACATTATAAAAGCATTATAAACTTTCTCTCCAAATGTTTGTCCGACAAATTGATTATCTTGAACTGAATTTACAGAAAAATTACCATTAACATCTGTTCCAATGCCAATACCAAATTGATTTAATATTGATGATATTAGACCAAGAATAGTTGGATGATGTGAAAAGTCTCTTAAATGATGTTGTAATCCACCTCCAAAAGTATTCGTATATTTATCAGCTTGTATAGGAAATTTTTTTTCAAGAAATCTAATTGAATCTTGAATATTATTACTTTTACAACCTTGACTTGAAGCTATTTTACAAACGAATTTCTCAACTTTTTCTTTTCCCCAATTTTGTGCATTCTCTAATTCATAATCTTTGCTCCATAATATATTTAATATACCTGAAAATAATCCAGATGCTGTAGCCATTATATAATTTGTTTTCTCAAATTCTGATAATCCATTTTCAATTTCTGATTTGGAAATTTCATCTAACTCAATGTTTACATCATACATGGAATTCTTTTCACTACAATTTTCAGATAAACTTGGTAAATATTTATGCTCAGAGTACATTATATCAAATTCAATATCTATTTTTTCCTCATTATTTGGATATAAGATTAAATTTTTCATATTAATTCTCCTCTACCAATTACTATCTTCTGTTCCGATTATACTATAAAGGACAAGTAATTTTCAACTTAATTACCTGCCCTACTTATTGTAATTTGCTAATTACTTTATTTTTTAATCCTCGTCCTCATTGTTTAATGGTATATCCACATACTCTTTTGCCAATATTAACAACAGTTCAAAAACTTTGTTTTCTTCACTTTCAAAAATTATTACACTTTCTGTTACATACTTTTCTTCCTTTTCATGTTGTACATATCTCAATTTTACAATATTTGATTTTTCTTTTTTTAATATAGACCCACCTTTTTTATTATATTTTATATTAAATCCACCTCTAATGTTATCAATTTCTATATTCCAAACCTCAGAATATTCATTTATATAATCAGAATTATCATATTTTACAAATTCAACAACTTGTTTATCTTCTAAATATACACATGTACTATATCTTTCTGTTTTTGTAAAAATTCCTTCTAATTCTTTTTTCACATCTATATAGCCAATTCTTGTATTTTCAAAATAAAGTTCAATTCTATCCAAACTAGATTTGGTACTTGATTTTAAATGTATAGTATTAATATAGTATTTTTCATCTCCATTTATATCACACATTATTATTAATCTGTTTTTAAAATTACTATTTTCAAAATTATCATTTTTAGTTAAATTAATTTCATTTTTTATCATTCCTAAAATGCTTTTTTCAAATTCTTTAAATGTTTCTTTAGTATTTAAATATTTTACTACTAAATATTTCTCATTATTTTCAATTGTTTCACTTAATGTTTTTATTCCACTTAATTTATAATATCCATTTTTTATTTTTCCTATCAACATAATACTTCTCCTATTGATATTATATTTCCTATTCTATAATTAATTATTAACTATAGGTTCATCAAGCCATTCAACTGTAACTTCTTGACCTAGTTGCTTGCTAACATTGATTACATATTGTTCTAATAACTTCTTTGCATTATTTTTAGCTTGTGATAAAAGTGCTATATCTTCAGCTACTTTTTCTTTCATTTCTGTTTGAGCTGCTGAATATGCTGTTGTTTTATCTTCACTTGTAATTTTAGTAAATGCACCTGTATCAGTTATAGGATCCCCTATAGACATTTTATCTGAATCTATGTTCAATACTTCTACATCAGGAACATATATTTTCACAACATTATTTTCATCAGATTCATTAATCTGTATTTTAGTAGAATCTTTTATTCCTATTTCAACTACTCCACTATATTCAACCCAATATTTTTTATATCCGATTTTAAATAATTTATTCGATTCTTGTTTATTTGAAGCAACATTATGATAATAGCACTTTAAAGTTGCTAATTCACATATTTTTGAAACAGAATTATATTCCGCATTTTTCTTAACAACTTCTTCTGTTGCAATATTTAAATAAATTGCAACTCCCATACCTATTATCGCTAATATTAGTAAAGCAATAACTATCTTAAGGTATTTCATTTTCAACCACCTCCACTTCACTAGAAATATCAGCATCATTATTTTCAACAACTTCATTCCAAGTAATCTCAAAACCTTGTTCATTAACTATTGGGTATAACAATGCAGTTATTGTATCTTTTAAATTTTCTTCTGCTACATTTAATAGTTCTTTAGAATTTTTGGCTTCTTCTTCAGCGTCTTTTTCACAAACTTCTAATATTTGTTTTAATTCCAATTCTGTTTTTTCAGGTAGATAAGAAAAATGTTCTTTGCCATCTTTTGTATCTGTAATTAAAGTTGAATTTAATGTTATTTCAGGTAATATAACATTAACTTTTTTAGTAGCTTCATTAACATCAAATTTAATATCTTTCATATTTACTTTAGCCTTTACAACAGCATCATATTTAATTTGACAATCAATTTTTTCTGGTTTCTTTTCATTATATATTGTTGCAATTCCATTATACGTAAATTGTGAAGTTGATAATTCAGCAATATCAATAACTTCCATTAATGTTGATGATGTTAATATTTCTTTTTTTTCTTTTTTATCAAATTTTCCATTTATTGCCATAACTAATACTACCGCTGTCAAAATTGTTATAAATACTACAACTACAAGAATTTTAATAGTAGTTTTATTGGATTTTTGTTCTTTATTTTCAGCCATTTTTTTTCCTTTCTTTTTTATTTTTCGTATTCAATATGATAGAATATTATCACATTTTATCTCTCTTTACAATTAAATATTTACAATTTTCGACAACTATATCAACTAGTTCTCCCAAAATTACATAATCTCTTAAATGCATCTTACTTATTGCTTTTACCACGCAATTAGGATAACTTTTCATAATTATCAACTCCTTTCCTATATATTAGAAATTTCTTTCTATAATAGGGCGTGTAAATTTCGCGAATATTAAAAGAGCAGGCAACTGATCTTTTAATATGAATTATGTGATAATTAAAATTTAATTATTATTTACTTAATAAAAAAAGATGAAAAACTAACATTTTTCATCTAAAATGGTGACCCTTACACCAATACATTCTATTAAAATATTGAGTTTTCAAGTTTTTTAATTTTCATGTGCAGATTTTATGTGCAAAAATCATTTTAAACATTGAATACTGTTGAAAAACACTAGATAAGTTTAAAAAGATAAATTGTAATTTGTAATTATTTTTGCTTTTTAATAAATCCCAAACAAAGTACATATAGAGTAATTAAAATAAAAGCAAATAACATTACATAAACGAATGGCATTGGTATTCCTGCATAGTCAAATTCTTTATCAGTAAATACAAATATTGTTCCTCTAATAGAAACTATTGCCATAAGAATACCTACTATTTTTAAAATTAATGATTTCTTCATATTTATTACTTCCTCTCACTTTCTAATTGTAATTTCTAGTTATACCTTCTTGAAAATTACTGTTTTGTCTTTCATAGATATTTTATCAACTTCATATCCAAATTCTTTTGCTTCTTTCTTATAAGTTAAAAATGAATGGTCTATTTCAAATCCTATAATATTTTTAATTTCTTCGTAAGATAATTTATAGTTTTCTTTATTATTATCTTTTAAATACTTCCATAATGGCTCATATTTGCTCATTATTTAACACCTCTCAAAATTGTAATTTGTCGCTATCTATTTATTAAATTTTTCCTTACATTTTATATACTGTGCTACTAAAAAATAATTAGTTAAGTCTTTATTATCTAGTCCAGTAAATGCAACTAATTCATCATATAAATAACTACTCCCCTCAACAAAGATGAAAGAAGTTCTTAACTCAATTCCAACTATAATCTTAATTCCTTTGAAAACATTATCTTGTTTTTCATATAGCTTTTTATCAGTTACCTCAAATAACCTTATTATTGGATTTTTACCACATAATTTTTGATTTGAAAATTCATTTAAAACTATATTATCATAAACTACTTTTTCTAACTCTGCATTTTCAATTTCTATAACAGAATAGTTTTCTTTTAAGTATTCTATTATTTCTAAACCTTCTTTTTTATTAGGCTTTAAATTATCTTTATTTTTATTGTAAATATCTTGCCACTCTTTTATAAGTTCTTCTGTTGGCTCTTGCATTAACATAGCTTTTCTCCTCTATATATTATTTAAGTAAATGTGCTGTAATAATTGTATAACTATATGAATTTATAGTTATCTTTATATTATCAATTTCACAATACCAATTTTTACCTTGTTTATATATATTACAATTTTTATCTAAAACTTTATTTTTACAATATTCAACTACATCATCAGTATCTAATTTAAGATTTTTCTTAATTCTATCAATCCCCATTTCAGTAGTATGAACTTTATCTATATTTTTTAGTAATATTTGTTTATCTTCCATAAATATCTCACTTTCAAATTACTATTTATCTAACAATTTATATCATAAAAGCAAGTAATTATCAACTAATTACTTGCTTATACATATTATAATTTATCTTTCATATTGCCTTTTCTTCACATTTTTTGATTTTGAATTATTATCTGTTTCATAATATTGAGGTGTTATATCTATTTCTTTGGAAGTTTTTTCTTTATTATATCGTTCTTTCTTTTTAGCTAAAATTTTTTCTTTATTTTTCTCATAATACATTTTAGCATATTCTTTAATTTCTTTTTTACCTTCTTTTGATGCATACTTATTTGGAATAACTGTAACACTATATTCTGGAAATATTAATCTTATTTTCTTTTGAATCTCATTTATACTATTAGTTTCATCTACACTTGTTAGGTAAACTCTCATATTTATTCTCCTTTTATCTTTTTATAGAATCTTTGTTTAAATGAAATGTTAATTCTTTTTGTAATCCAACACCATTAGTAACTAAAACTTTATAGAAACCATATTTTTCAAATATTGTTCCGTCTGTAAAATCCGTTCCGTTTCCAGCAAAACTTTCAGAATTAGCATTATACCAATATTTTGCACTTACTACTCCTGAAAGTAAATCTTCATAGTTTACTATTGCTATATTTTTTATGTCATATTTATAAGTAACAACTATATCTTTTTCAGTAAACTTTCCAGTTTGATTTTTAGGAATTTCTATTAAATCATATCCTTCTAATTCTTTTGGTGTTGTTTCATAGGTTTCATCTAAATTTCCAGTTTTTAACTCTGTTTCGATTACATTTCCAAAATAATCTGTATAATTTACTCGTACATTACATCCTTTCCATACTACGATGTATTCATCATCATTTATATATTTGTACCAATCACCATTTTTTGTTAATGTAACTTTAGCAATTTCAGTATTTGCACATTCGTTATTATTTGTTTTTACAAGTTTTCTCTTAAAGAAATATTTACTTGGAGTTACTTCAAAGCTAGTATATTTATCATTAGTATTAACATAGTTATCATCTAATGCTAAATATACTTTTCCTGAAATAGTTCCACCATGAATTATGCAATTTTCATCATTTGCTTGTGCATGATTTATAGCATACTGAGTGTTTGAGTTAATATTTCCAGCAGTCATTTTAAATTTTCCAGAGTAATTCTTACTTAACAAAACTCCTGTTGTATTATTTCTTATAGTGCCTCCAGTTAAATTCAAATTAGCACTTCCTATATTTATAGCATTTCCGTTGCTGTAAAAGGTACTTCCAGAAATATTAGTGTTCCCAGATAAAGCAATGACACCGTTAGAACCATTACTATAAATTTCTCCTGCTGAAATATTTAAAGTTCCATTTCCAGATTCTTTAATTATTCCATTAGTGTTATTTCGAAGTTTTACATTAGATTGATTAATGTTACAAGTACCTGTGAAATTTTCAAAAGAAAGAGCTGTTACACTACCCCACCAATCATTATTGTAGCCATCATTGCCAAATATAAGGCTTCCAGCATCTTTGACAATAACACCTTTTTTTCCTCCTAGAATAGTTGAAGAGTGCATAGTAGCTTTTCCAGTACCATTAATTACAATTCCATAATTGTTACCACAATCTATAATTGAATTTCTATTAAATACAAGTGATGCACCGCTATTTACATATATTGCTGTTACATCTCGATTTCGACAGTTACTTGCACAGTCAATAACCATAGATGTTATTGTAAGTGTTGCACCATTTTTTACATTAAAAAAGTTTCCATATCCACCAAAACGCAACGCATTTTCATTTGTTGCAGGACTTATTGTTACATTATAATTAATATCTAATGTGCTTCCGATATTTATACTACCTCTAGTGACAATGTCAGTAATCCTATTATTTAAAGCATTTCTTAATTCTGTTTCATTTGTGACGTATGAAGTTGATCTTGCAGCAGCCCTTTTTATAGTATTTTCTTGTACAACTTCTTGCATATTTTCTTGTGCTGTTTCTTGTGTTGCTTCTTTTACACTTTCTTGTATGATTTCTTCTTTTTCATTTTCAACTATATCTAATATATTTTCAGTCTTTAAATGTCTAGTAGTTCCTGCAACAAGGACTTGTTTGGAATTTGATACTTTTGGTTCTTCGCTTTTCTTATAAAATTTTACAGTTACATCAGGTGGAGTTTTATCAATTAAAATTATAATTTCTGTCATATTTTCAGATGTATCGGTTGCAACAATTTTATAATATCCTTCATCAGCAATTTTTTTATCTCCTTCAAAATTATCACTTTCTAATCCCTCAAAGTTTGGCTGTGTAGGATTATAATAGCATTTATTTGTTTTTATTTTTATATTATCATCTGTATTTACAGTAATATCTTGCATTCTTTTTACAATATCTGTTTGATTTTTTGTAAAACTTTCTGTTTCTCCATTTGTAATAACATTAATAGTTGGAGGGGTCTTATCAATATATACACTCATTTGCAAAGTATCTTGTATCACATATTTTGCAAAACTATTTTGAGATAGCAATGTTCCAAATAACAAACAAAATATTATAGTTATATATAGTTTCTTTCTCACTTAAATTGCCTCCTCTCCAGTTACAAGTATTTTGAATATATAACTTTCTAAATTTTTTCCTTCAAATGTATCAACTTTGTCATTTTCATTAATCGTGTTTTGACTTTCTCCTGTTTCGTACATCCATTCCCAGTCAATAATAATTTCTTCCTGACTTTTCTTCTTTATAATTCCATTTAGATTTTTTTCTAGTTCTTGTAAAGTAGAATATTTTTCATCTGTTCCTCTAATTTTAAAGTTCATGTTACTTGTTTTATTATTAGTTATATTTTCAAATAGTACATTGTATCTCATATCAACGGTACTCAATTTTGTAGTAATTATTATTGAAAAACTACCTGATGTACCTGGACAAATTTTATTTTTTACAAGGCTTTTTGCACTTATTGTGTTTGCTAACTTAATTTCCTCTGAAGCTATATTCTCAAAAGATACATCAAAATCGTAGTGAACTTCGCTTTTAGGTTCTCTATTTATATCTAGTTGAATTATTGATAAATCAATATAATCATATAACCTAGATAGTAGAGATTTATCTGTATTAAATGGATTGCACAATGCTAGTCCTATTATAAAACCTATTATAAATAGTAATAATAATAAAAATAAGTAAGAACTTTCTATTCTTACTTTTAACCAATAAATTTCTCCATTATTATTTATAAATTCGATTTCATAATCTTTTTCCTTTTTTAATTTATATTTGCTTTTTATTTCTGTTCTTTCTTGTATATTATTATCTTTATCTCTCTCAATTAAATAAGCTTTACCTTCAAATTTAACTTCAACGCCTTTACTATATTTATTTATTTTATCATCAAGTTTAGGAATATCTTTATTGAAATAAATTCCATAATATTCTTTTTTATTTTTCATAACTAACATCCCCTTTATTTTGTAGCTTGTATTGCTTCAACTCTTATCTGGACACTACCTTCTATGTCTTCTACTATTGCTGGATTATTATTATATTTTATTTGTAATTGGTAATCATCTGACTGTCTATTTATACTTGATGAAAAAATTAAATCTGTTTTATTATTTTTTAAATTAATTTGTTGACCATTTTTGAATAGTACAAAATCTAAATCAGCTTTTGATGTATTAACAATTTCTATGTAATAATTCATATCAACTTCGCTAATACTTGATCCATTATAATTTTTTACTGAAAAATTATATATCGTATCTTCAATTCCATCTATTTTAATATTACTATCTCCTTCAACATTAATGATAGGTTTAGCGATTTCTGTTAAACTACTTGTATTTATATCTTTTTTGTATTTTGAAAAGCTTCTTCCACCTAAGAATAGCCAACATAGTAATAAAATTATAATAATTAGTAATATTATTAATGCAATTTTCAAAATTTTTTTCTTTGTTATATCCATTCTGTTTCTCCTTTTTTATAATAAAATTAAAACTAAAATAACTGCTGGTATTGTTATATACCAATATTTATATAACAACTTTAGCAGTTTAAATTTATATATTACTTTACCTTCGATATTTTCTTCTTTTACAATAATACTATCAATAGTATTATTGTTATCTCCTTTTGTTATATAGTTATTTCCGTTCTTTTTTATAATTCTATGAGTAACAAGGTATTCATTATCAACATTGTATGTAATAATATCATTTTCCTTATACTCATTGCTTTCTTTTATTAATACTATATCTCCAATTTTAAGTTCATTTTTCATACTTCCAGATGTAATTTGGAGAATGCTAACTCCACAAATTTTTGTTATTAAAGTATTATGAGTTGTATTATAAAATACAATAATACTTAAAACTATTGATAGAGTTAGCATTACTAAAAATTTTATTATTTTTTTCATTAATTATTTTGTGTTGGAATAACTTGAGTGCCAGTAACAGTAATATCGAAAGAATAATCTAAAGCATTTAAGCCTTCTGAAGTATCAGTTTTATCATTTTCTGCTAATGTATTACCATTATCTTCTGTTTCATAAGCCCATACCCAATCAACTGTAAGAGTTCTAGTTTTGTTATTATCATCTGCATCAATTATTCCAGTAAATACATCTTCATACTCTTCAATTTCATCAAAAATTTTATCTTTATATTTAAACTTTAAATTTGAAGGTTTGTTTGTTTCATTTTCAAAATCTACTTCATACTTTACTCCAACTTCTGAATTTAAAGCATCTATCACTAGATCAAATGACCCACTTGTTCCTGGTGCTATTCGACCATTTATTAATGTATCTTTATCGTATGTATCAGCTAGTTTAATTGTTGCCATTTCCTCTGTTGCTTCATTAACAATAAAATTCCATTTAGCGATTTCTGTTTCTCCATTACCTGTTATTTTATTAGTATATTTTGAATGTGTTATACCTAAAAAAGCACTTACTCCTATTACTGCAAGTGTTGCTCCTATCATTACTTTTTTTGCTATATTTTTCATAATTTTCTCTCCTTTATAATTCTTATTTTTTCTTTATTATTTCCATCATATGTATATTCTTGTTTTAAACAATCATAGGCATCACCCCTTTTTGACGAAAAAAAAGAAATGCTTTAACAAACATTTCTTTAATTTTTTATTTATAAAATATTAAACATATTCATTGAGTCAAAAAATGTATATGCATCTTTGGCTCCTAATTTAAATGCTTCTAATAATTCTAATTTTTTTATTTCATTAAAAATATTAATTAATTTTTTAAGAATTTCAATTTCATCAGCTTCAAATTTTGAAATTTTACCATTTTCTATAAAATCTTTTATTTTGGGATAATTTTCATAAATTGTATTTCTTTCTTTTATTAAATTTGCATATTCCGTTCTTTTAGATAATACTTTTTCATTATGTCTTTCAAAACTTCTCTCAAAAGCATCTCTATTTTCATCCCAAAATGAATTTAATACTTTGCTCATTTTATAATATCTCCTTCTACTATTTTTTCAAATTATTTACCTCCTTGTAAGAAAGTATATAATAATTTTATTAATAGTATAAATGTGCAATTTTATCTTTCTCTGTCCTTTTTACAGTTTTGTTCTATTTCATCGTCAACATCACTTTCTAATATTTCGTGTTCATTTTCATTTAGATTAAGTTCAATGTTTACTTCATCAAGTCTTTTTTGCTTTTCTTGTAGTAATTGTTCTTGAGGAAATTCTTTTATAACTTCTTTTTTTGCATTTTCTAATTGTAGTTTTTCATTTACAAGTATTTGTTTAGTAGGTTCAATATCTTCAACTATTTTTTCTAAACAGTTATCAATTCTTTGTATATTACCATATATGTCATTTCCAAGTTCTATGCGATAACTATAATTATTTTTTAAATTTAAAGTAAACATTTTATCAAACCTGTTATAACCTAATTCCATTTTAAATCCTCTATATGTACCAATAAATTCATCATCAGCATTTGTTTTTTTGCTACAAACCTCTATTATGGCTTGTCCTGCTTTATCTTTTTCTCTATATGCAACATCATTTATTATCATCTGACAAAAACCTTTTGAATTTGGAATTGTATTTGCTTTTAAATGTTCAACATCCTTTTCTAAAGCTACTATTTTATTTTCGAGTCTTTTAATTTCTTTTGGATAATATTTTGCAATTCTATCTTGTAAATCAAATCTTTGACTTAAAAAACTTTGCTTTAATAATTTTAATTTAGCAACTTCTGTATCTAGTTCTGTCTTTTCTAAAATGTATGGATTACCTGTTGCAAGTGCTTTTATTTCTCCATAAGATAAAGCTTTTTCATCAATGTCTTCAGCAACTCTTACTGGTGTTTTTGAAGTCATGATTTGAGATATAAATTTTTGTTTATTTTCAACTAACTGATATAAATAAGCGTCAAACGTTTGCTCAGTTACATAAGTATAAATTTCAATTTCTTTATTTTCATTTCCCTGTCTAACACCACGACCATTTCTTTGGGTCAAGTCTGCTGGTCTCCATGGACAGTCTAAATGATGAAGTGCAATTAATTTATCTTGTACGTTTGTGCCTGCTCCCATCTTGCTTGTACTTCCTATTAAAACTCTAACTTCTCCGTTTCTTTACTTTGTTAAATAATTCTTTTTTCTTAATTTCATTATCTGCCTCGTGTATAAATGCAATTTCTTCTTTTGGCATTCCTTTTAATGATAACTTTCTTCTAATATCATTATAAACATCAGTAAATATATAGTTACCATTTTCGTCAATGGTTTCTTCAAATTGCTTTGGCGTAGATAAATCACAAAACACTAGTTGTGTAGACTTCCTTTCTTTAGTCCTTTCCCATATATCGTATATATTTTTACAACATTCATTTACCTTGCTATTAGAATCATCTTCTAGCATATTGTTCATTAACCTTTGGTCGAGAGCAAGTTTTCTCCCTTCATTTGTAATTTTAAGCATATTATCTTGAGAAGAATCAACCATTCGATTTCTAATTCGTTCTGCTCTATTTCCAAGTTCTTGAACCATATCTTTTTGAATTTGACTAGGTTTAGTTACTATACTTTTATTATTAACATTTGGAGTAGGAAGATTTAAAGTCTCAGCAGTTTGAATATCTGCTGTTTCTTTAAACATATTCATAAGTTCTGGTAAATTATGAAATTTTGCAAATCTAGTTTTGGATCTATATCCTGTTCCTTCTGGTGAAAGTTCTATTGATGTTACAGTTTCTCCAAATGTGCTAGCCCATGAATCAAAAAAATCTAATTGCATTTTTTTAAGAGTTCCATACTGAAGGTATCGTTGCATAGTATAAAGTTCAACCATACTGTTTGATACTGGTGTACCTGTTGCAAATACAGTTCCTCTACCACCAGTAATTTGGTCTAAATATCGGCATTTCATATATAAATCAGAGCTTTTTTGTGCTTCTGTTTGAGCAATACCTCCTACATTTCTCATTTTTGTATATAGAAAAAGGTTTTTATAATTGTGTGCCTCATCAATAAATAACTTATCTATTCCTAATTCTTCAAAAGTAATTACATCATCTTTTCTATCCTGATTATTTAATTTTTCTAATTTATTTTCTAACTCTTTTCTTGATTTCTCCAGTTGCTTAATGGTGAAATTTTCTCCATTATCTCTTTTAACATCATCAATTCCTATTAAAATATCACTAATTTGTTTTTCGAGCATTTCTTTTTGTCTTTCAATTGACATTGGTATTTTTTCAAATTGAGAGTGTCCAATAATTACAGCATCATAATCTCCTGTTGCTATTCGGCTACAAAATTTTTTTCTATTTGCAGTTTGAAAATCTTTCTTTGTAGCTACTAAAATATTAGCAGCAGGATAAAGCTGTAAAAATTCTGATGCAAATTGCTCAATTATGTGATTAGGCACAACAAATAAAGATTTATTACATAGTCCCAACCTTTTACTTTCCATTGCACTTGCAACCATTTCAAAAGTCTTACCAGCACCAACTTCATGTGCTAGTAAACAATTTCCTCCATACAAAACATGAGCAATAGCATTTAATTGATGCTTTCTTAATGAAATTTCAGGATTCATTCCTACAAATCTTAAATTACTTCCATCATACTCACGAGGTCTAATACTATTAAATCTTTCATTATAAATTTGAACAAGCATATTTCTTCTATCTGGATCATTCCATACCCAATCTTCAAAAGCTTTTTTTATTTGTTCTTGTTTAGCTTGTGCAATAGCTGTTTCCTTTTTATTAAGAACTCTAGTTTTTTTCCCATCTACATCTATAACATTATCAAATATTTTTACATCTTTTAAATTAAGAGTTGTTTCAATTATTTTATACGCATTAATTCTATCTGTACCGTAAGTTTTATAAGCTTTTATATTTCCTCTATCCATATTTTTATTTTCTATATACCATTCTGCATTAAATTCTGAATATCTAACTTTCATATTTCTTGTTGCATAAAATGGAGTATCTAATAATTCAAAAATAAAATCACGAATAGTATCTTCAGGTATCCATACTGCTCCTAATTTAATTCCAATTTCACTTGCTTTAATTTCTTCAGGCATTACTTTTTCTAAACTATCTATATTTATTTGAAATTCAGGAAATTCATTTACTAACTTACTTGCAAGTTCTAACTTTTCTCTTACATTACCACTTAAATACTCATCTGCTGTTACATATTTTGACTCTCCGATTTTTCTATTTGGATTTTCAAAAATTTGTCCTTCTAATTCTTTTACAAGTTCTTTTTCACTTTTACCTGTAAGTGATTCCATATATTCCATATCAACTCTTGCTTTTTCAGATAGTGAAACAATTAGTGCTTCGCTACTTGTTGATACATTTTTTATTTCTTTATATGGTTTTATTGTTCTTTTAGTAAACATATCTGCTTTTCTTAAAAATTTCCCATCAGAATCTAATATTTCCAAAGAACATAAAAGGAAATAACTACTGTCCTCCGAAAAGGCTTGGTTATTTCCTCTACTATTTATTAAACCATACTTTTTAACAAAATTATCATATAGGTTATTTAATTTTATTTGTTCACTTTTTATATCTTCATCTGGAAAATCTTCTGTCTGCATTTCAATTAAATTTCTTGTACATTCACGAAGTTCTATCATCCCCTTAATTCTATTTGCTGTTGTTATTGGTATGTCTTGTTGGATCATTTTACTATTTTCTCTATAATAAACTTTTCCATCAACTATGGTATATGAATAGTTCCTAACATCTGGAGTAGCCATTATAAACTTATTATCATCTTCTATATCATCTATTTCATAATCAATAATTTCTCCATGTATATTGGAAATTGCATCATTTAACTGGTTTTCTAAAGAAGTATCATTGTTTGCTATACAAGTAGAATCAAATCCATACTGTGTACTTTCTATTTCCATATTTCCAAGTATCATTTCAGGATTATCTGCAAAATATTTATTCATTTTAATTCCGTTTGCATCTGTATCAAGATATATCCAGTCTGGTTCTATATCAATAATATTTTCTCTTTTTTGTAAAAATAAAATATCAGATGTAACTTTTGTTCCTGCATTTTTGGTAAAAGTATTATTAGGAAGTCTAATTGCTCCAAGAAGTTCTGCTCTTTGAGCTATATATTTTCTAACGCTTGGATTTTCTTTATCCATTGTTCCTTTAGATGTTATAAAACATACAATTCCACCTGGTCGTACCTTATCGAGAGTTTTGGCAAAAAAGTAATCATGAATTAAGAAATTATTTTTATCATATCTTTTATCGTTTACTTTAAAATCTCCAAAAGGTACATTTCCTAAAGCAATATCAAAAAACGAATCAGATAAAGTTACCTTTTCATATCCTTGTATTTTAATATCTGCATTTTGATATAGTTGTTGAGCAATTTTTCCACTTATATTATCTATTTCTACTCCATATAATTTTGAACTACTTAATTCTTGTGGCAACATTCCTAAAAAATTTCCAGTTCCACAACTTGGTTCTAGTATATTTGCTTGTTCTAGTCCCATATTTTGTAATGCTTTATATATAGCACTAATTACAATAGGTGGAGTATAGAAAGCAGTTAATGTTGATGCTCTTGCAGATTTATATTCTTCATCAGTAAGTAATTCTTTTATTTCTTTATATTCTTCTGTCCAATTCACTTTATTTTCATCAAATACATCTGGTAATCCGCCCCAACCTATGTATTGTGAAAGTATTTTTTGTTCTTCCTTATTAGCAAGTCTGTTTTCATCTTCTAGTTTTCTTAATACTTTTATAGCCACTATATTTCTTCTAACTTTTTCCTTTGGAGTACCCTCGCCTAAATTATTACTATCTATATGATAATCTATTTTTTCTTGAATGCTATTTTCCTTATTTACTTGAGGAATTATTTCTTCTTTTTCTACATTTTCAAAATTTTTATTGTTTTCCTTAAATAATGCTATTGCCCTTAAATAGCTTTCTTCTCTTGTCATAGGATAATGAGCATTTTCTAACATAGTTAAATCTAATAATATGATTTTATCTAATTCTTTGTTTATAGCCTCAACTCTATATTTTCTATCACCTTCTAAATAGATAGTTTGTCCTATTTCAAATTCTTCACTTAACTCTAAATTGTTAATAAACTCTTGACTGACTTCTCTTAACTTTTCATTAGTAAGTTCCTCTATATCTGTAAATTCAGCAAGTCTTTTTCTAATATCTAAGATGGATTGTTTATTATTATCTATTTCAGAATATTCTAATAAACCACCATCTATTTCAGTTCCAAAGTTATTATAAATTGCATAATAGTATCCATCTTCATTTGTATGAAAATGAAAATAGCTACCATTTGATAATTTGTAATTTTTCTCTATATTCTTTGTACTTTGTTCTTCAATTATTTCATTAGAATTGTCATTAAATACTCTGTCAAACATCCACTTTTCGCTTTCATAATTATGATTGAGCCATTCTTGATATTCTTGTTTTTCATTATCTACAAAATATCTGTCTATTTTAATTAGTTCATCTATTCTTTTATCAAGAGTTGCCCAATTTATAACTTTTTTAGCATCTGAATAACTTTTAGATAAAGTAAGTCCTTTACCTGGACTATACTCTACCCATATTCCATCTAGTCCTCTTGTTCCGTTTGTTCCAAAGTAATTAAATTCCTTTTTTATAAAATCTATTCTCTCTTTTTTAGTGTGTAATTCTTGATATACTTTATATATTCTGAATTTGCCACCACTTGTACCAGTTCCTCCTTGAATAGCTTTGTCTATCATTTCTTGAGTAAAAGAAAAAGCAGGAGTATTTTCTACTTCTGCTTGTGCTTGAATATTATTTATTTGTTCATCAACACTTGGTAATTGTACATAACTATCTAAAAAGAAATTTAATTGTAAATCAGTTCCTGAATCACTATCTCCTCTGCTGAATGTTTCAAATTGTTCATTATTTGAACCCATTTCATTTGATCCTGTTTTTTCAATTCCTCTGTTATATTCTCTTTTTCCAACATTTCCTTCATAATTGTTTCTACCTTCTTTGTTGCCTCTATTTGTATATCTGATAGATGTTTTGAAAGTTCGTTTTTCATTTTTAAAGCCGTATATAAACCTTTTTTGTTTTCTTTCAGATAATTTAATCTCATCTGATAATATTTGCCCTGAATTAGATTCTCGTTCGTTTCCTCCACTATTAAATTCGGTATTAGGTAATCTCCTATTAGACTGTATCCTAGACTCATAACTAACACTCCTTTCATTTCCTTTATTAATTATAGTATCGTCTAAATTTTCTTTATCTGCAAATGTACGATTTTTATTTCTTTCTTTTAATTGTAAGTCCTTAATGGTTTTATGTATTTCTCTTAAACTTTTTTCAGCAATATCACTTGTAGCAGTACCTAAATATGCTAAAGTATCTATTGTATTAAAATCAATAATTTCTCTAAAATCATCTAAAGAAAAATAGTCAAATGGATTTATACCACAGCGTTGCATAGTCATATATGCAACACTATTTGATAATATACTTCTAAACTTTACTTCAATATTAAAATCATCTAATTCTTCTAAAAAACTATTGTTTTTTGAGGATATTAAACTATCTAAATAATCTTGCAGGTTATCTTCTACTGAATTATATGAAGCAGATATAATTGCTTCTGCTAAATCTATTTTATTTTCTAAATCTCCAAAATTTGCCTCAAGAGTTTCAATAATTTCTTCATCATATTTTTTATCAACTTTCCATAAATTGAGTTTTGTACCTCTATAATTATGTGTATCTGAAACATCAAAAACATATCGTAATTTATTGTATCCACTAACTTCATCTAAAAGAGCTATTCCTTTTGCTCCTTTATTAACCCATCTTTTTACTTTTGCGTTCCAGGTATCAATATCTGCACACGCTATTGCATCAGGTTTTTGGGCAAATATCAATATTTGTTCATCAAAAGAATATTTATAGTTATTAGATGCAGTAATTAAAAATGAAGCCCAATTTTCAGAACTATTGCTTATATCTTTTAAAGTGTCTTTATATAATTGAGTTATACTCTGTAATTTTGAAGGCATTTTATTCCTCCTTTCCAGTTCCAGTATTTCCTGATAAAAATTCTATTATTCCTTTTTGTATTTTTCTTCTTTTGTTCGTTTTATAGTTTTCTTCGATAACAACTTTAAAATCCATAATTAAACTTTTTTCAAAAGGAGTAAATTTTCCAATAGAGTCTAAATCTTGCCATTTAATATTTGCTACTTTCTCTGTTGTATTGACTCCATACTTAAATAATTTATCTAAAGTTTTCGTTATATCAGTCATTTTATAAATTGCCATATAATTTCCTCCCATAAAAAAGACCTTACTTTAAGTTTTTGCTTAAAGTAAGGTCAACTATTGACAATTCAACAAAATTTATATTATAATAAATATAGGAAATGACAATTCCGCAGATGCGGTTTTGCCAGAGTTTTAAGTTAAATAAACCAAACGCTTGGCGGAGCAGAATGGTTTATTTTTTTTATCTATTTGCTCAAAATTATAACCAGTATAATCAAGGCAAATACAATGATAGTTTCAGCAATTAAGCCGAATAAAAGTAGGTATATTATTTCTAATAAAGCTCCTTCTATCATATGTATCACCTCCTCCCTCGCAACAAAAAATTGCGGATCAGAGGCAAAACCGTTCTGCTAATTATCAATTTCCTATGTTCTAAATTCTATAATATAAATTTACATTTGTCCATATTATTATTAAATTTTTATTTTCTGAATTTTTTTATTCCTAAAATAATTATTCCAGCAAGTAAAATAAAAGATATACTTAAAACTTTAATCCAAAACCATATATTACTATTATCTCCTGTATTGGGTGTTTCAATTTTTTCATTTTCAAAATCAAAGCTATATAAATCTTTTTCAACTTCTGATAATGAATTTCCATCAACAATAACTCCATTATCATTTATTTCAACATTTATTACTTTATCTGAAAGTTTATATCCTTTAGGTGCGTCTAGCTCTTTAATGTAATATTTTCCATATCTTAAATCTTCAAAAGTTATATAGCCGTTTTCTTTGTCAGATTTTACTTCTTTTATTAACTTAGTACAGTCTTCATCTTCATATATACCAAATGTAAAATCGGATTTAATTATTTCTTTAGTATCTTTATCAATTTTTACAAGCCTAATGTCTTTTAAAATTGGCATATCTTTCATTTCAACTCTTTGTGTTTCTTTATCTGTTGTAACTTCAAATTCTATTTCTTCAGTAAGTTCGTATCCATAAGGAGCTGTTATTTCAATCAATTTATATTTCTTTTCTTCTTCCAAACCACTAACTATATGAGGTTCTTTACTTGAAGTCCATTCATCTATAACATTTCCTTCTTCATCTACTACTTTTAAATCAGCACCTTCTAATTCTTCTCCAGTTACTAAATCTGTTTTTACAATTTCAAGTATTTTATCTATCATTGTAACTTTCTGAACCTCATTTGTGTTCTTTATTGTAAATGAAATATCTGTTGATTTTACAAAGCCATTAGGACAAATTTCTTCTTTTAATATGTAATTTTCTCCTACTTTTAGTCCTTCAATTTTATGAGTTTTATCTACTGAAATCCAAGTATCAATAACATTGCCATCTTTATCTATAACTGTTAATTTTGCTCCTTCTAATTCGTTTTGTCCTGTTATATCAGTTTTGCTAAATTCTGTAACTGTTATATCATTTACAATTTCTTTCTTTTGTTCATATACTTTTGTTATTTGATCTTTTTGTTCAAATATTATCTCATGTTTTGTATTATCCAAAACTAATCCATCTAATGTACTAATTTCCTCTAGTTCATAAACTCCCATTGGTAAATTATCTACTGTTAGATTTCCCTCTTTATCTAAATTATAAGTTCCAACTTCTTGACCTTTTTCATAGATTTTACTTCCATCTGCATAATCAATAATATCTTCTTTTGCAGTTAATTTGAATTTTATTCCACTCAAATCAGAAATATCAACAATAGAAGTATCAATATCTTCTCTTATTGCTACTGATTTATTAATCATTAATGTTCCTGTTGGTTGCTCATTTTGAACTTTTACTGTTATATAAGCATCCATGTCTTTATCATATTCTACACTGTCATTATCTCTATTCAATTCAAAAATACATTCTTCATCTAATTCTAAAAAGCCATTTGGAACTTTGATTTCATCAACTTTATAAGTTCCGGCTTCTAGTTTTGTTTCTGTATATGCAATAGCATTTTCATCTGTTGTCCATTTATCAAAACTTTCTTTTCCTAATTTACAAGATACTTTTTCCCATTCATTAGTTTTTTTGTCCAATTTATATAATGAGAAAGTTGCATTTGAAAGAGTAACTTCTTTACTTGTTTTCTTATCTACTTTTATCATTTTGATAAATGAAGTAAATGGTGTATCATTTTCAACTAACTCTTTGATAACATTTGGACTATCTTTATCAATACTAACATTAAATGGTTTTACAGGGTTTACTAAAGGCGAAGGACAATAAGTTTCATGTACTGTATAATTTCCATAAGCTAATAATCCTGAAATTCCATGTCCGTTGTTTTCAGTTTTAAAAATAGAATATTCATCTTTAGCAAAGTCGTTTAAATGCTTAACTGCTTCGTCAAAACTTCCATAGTAATCTACATATTTTGTAAGTATTGCAGTAAATTCAGCACCATCAACTATCGGTGCTGTGTCATTTGTGATTGAAGAAACCTTTATAACTTCAAATTTAGCTTTTTGTACTTGATTATTAAAAGTATCTTCTAGTTTTATTATTTTAGTATTCATATCTTTATAACGGAAAGTTATTGAATGAACTGTTGTATCTGCTAAATAACCTTCTGGTACTTTAGTTTCTTTAGCATAATAGTTTCCCATAGGTAATCCTCTTAAAAAATCTTCTTCAGTAGTTAAATCAGCAGTTTTACAACTTGTTGAAATATTTATTTTTGCAATGCCATTTGAATTAAATGTAAATGTTGCTATTGCTTCATCTTTTGAAAAATATTTTACTGTTTTTGCTACATTAAAAATATCTTCCTTCGCATATAGTGTGTACTCTGTTCCTTCAAGTGTTGCATCTCCATGATGACCAGTTTCATCTACTCTATTTAATCTACCAGTTTCCTTATCAGTTTTAAAAAGTTTTAATTCTCCAGTAGGTTCGTAATTTTTAAATGAAATTTCAGTAGTTTCATTTACTTTAACATCAACTTGTTGAATAGTTGTATCTAATAAATAACCAGTTGGTACAGACAATTCTTTTACATAGTATCTGCCTGGTGCTAATCTTTGAAACATTACATTCCCATTGGCATCAGAAGTTCCTTGTCTAACTTTTTGAGTACAATTTTGGTCTTTATATAAACCGAAAGTGCATCCTCCTAAAACATTTCCAACAGAGTTAGTTTTAATTACTAAAGCATTTCCATACTCAACTTCAATATTGATAGAAAATGCACTAGGATCAACATAATTTGAAAATATTAAGTTTTGTACAGCTCCTGATGTAAAATGAATATAAATATAATTTCCCATTGTATTACTTGAATATGCTGTACCATTAGGCATTAGCTGATATATTCCATGCTCTCTTGAATTGAAAGTTACATTATCTGCTGTACATTCCTCTGTAACAGTTACAGCTAAATCATTACTTCCTTGAATATGATTAAAAATTACACCATTTATATTTTTATTAAATGAGCCATAAGCAGATAATTTCCCTGCTGTATCTGTTATCATTTTTGTTTCTCCAAAAGTTGCTTTATTTGTACTTCCATTAAATGAAGTATTACCATGATATTGGTTATAATATCCTTCTGTTCTTGCTGTCCAGTCTGCTAGATGTCCAACACTCATATAATTACCATTCCAAGATTCCCTTGCAGGAACTTTTGTATTTCCATCAATATTGTTATGTATAAATTCCCATACCCATTGTTGAGTGCAAGCTGCTGCTCTCATTGCTTCAGGACTATTTGGAATACCATATCCATATTGCATTGTATATCCAAAATATATCATTTCAGCAATTCTTTCGTATTGTGGAGCACTATTCTTGTAATGAACTATAAAATCTCCATTGTATGTATAGTTTCCTCCTGGCGATGTCGCACCATATTGGGTACAAAATACTAAATATGTTGTACCATCATAGTTTGCAAAATGTAACTCATGACCATAAGCTTCCTTACTACCAGGAATAACTCCAAATTCAGCATTACTATTAATATCTGTTATAAAAGCTGCAAATGTATTTACTGGTAGTGAAGTCAATAAAGTTAAAATTAGCATTACAAATGCTAATAATTTTTTAGTTTTGTTCTTCATTTTTTTAATCCTTTCATTAAAATTTGCAATAAAAAAAGAGCATTAAGCTCTTTCAATATTATCTAATTTACTTTATGGAATTGCCCAAAAATAGTATAAACCACACGCACATTGATTAATCTTATATTGTACTGATGACCATCCTATTGTATAATTTTCAAAAGCTTGATTAGCTTCATCCCAAGTTGAATAATATCCATGTTCATTGGCATCATTTCCAGATACATGATTACATCCTCCTCCAACACACCAATACTCTAAATCGCTTTCTGTTATTGGTTTTGAAACTTGTTGTTGAGGTTCTTCAACTTTTTTAGGTATTTCAACAGAATTCGTATTAACAGGTTCTTGTGCTTTTTGTGTTTCTTGTACGATAGTTTGGGCTACTGTTTCAGTCGCATTAGAAGTTTTATTATTTTGAGATTTTGTTGTTTTTTGTGTTTCCTTTGGAACTTCTTGTTCTACTTCTTTTTCAGTTGGTTCTTCTTTTATTTCTTCAACTGGATTTACAGTATTACTAACTTCTTCCTGTTCTAAACTTAATTGACTATTCTCTCTAATCTCAATATCATTAACTACTTCATTTGCAACAATATTATGATTTTCTATATCATTTGTCATATTAGTATAATCATTTAGATTAATTCCTCTTGAAAATATTGTAAAAATCAATCCAATAGATAGTGCTATAATTTTTAATTTCATATTACTCACGCTCCTTATGTCTTTATTTTACAATCATTTTTTAGGTATAACAAATGTATAAATTGAAATTTTAAACAATCATCATACATCACCTCGCAATATTTTATAATAATTTAATTTATATATTTTTTATTAATATATATATCTTTTCAGTTAGTATAGAGATAGTATTTAAGGGGGATTGTAAGGGGGATTTTTATAAATCTATCCGTACCTACAATTTATCTACTCATTTCTCTGTTCTTAATTCTTTTATTGTGTTCTTCAGCACACATAAAAAGAAAGTCTTCCCTCTCTTTGTTTGTAATAACATTTTTCGGAAAAACTTTCTCGAATCTTTCAACATCTATTTTTATTTTTTCAACTTGATTAGGTTTTTCTTGACTCATTATTTTTTCTAATTTGTCCGTATCAAGTTTATTTTCTTGTTCTAGCTTTTTCATATGTATTGCTTGTGCTAGTGAAGGTGTTATATCAGAAAATTGCATTATATTAAGCAAAACATATTGATTATCTTTACTTAAATAAGATATTTCTACAGCAGGTCTAAATGCAACTCTTTTTTCATCAACCATATCTAATATTTCTGGTATTAGTTCAGTAAGTCGAATATATCTAAATACATTTGCTCTACTATCATCAAAGTTTTTGCCAATATCAGTTGCATTATCTAACTTTGTATCCAATGGCGACAAAGTTAAATCATTTCTTTTTCCTTGCTTATTTAATGCTTCCATTTTCATTTTATATGCAAAAGCTTTTTCGCTAGGTAAAATTTCTTCTCTTTGATTTTCATTACTATCTACCATTAAAATTGTAGCTTCTTCATTTGTAAGATTTTTAACAATGGCAGTAATAGTATCTTTTCCTGCAAGTTCACTCGCTCTTTTTCTTCTATGACCTGAAATCATTTCATACCTGCCATCTTCTTTTCTTCTGACAATTACAGGTTGACTTACTCCGTATTGTTTTATACTCTCACACATTTCCTGCATCTTATCATCATCTAATACTTTGTACGGATGATTAGGAAAATTATCTATTTCATTAATCTTAATGTTCATTATGTTTTCTTCTGATTTATCAAATATACAGTTATCTACTGTAAGTTTTGGTAGTTCCATCTTTTTTCTTTTCTCTGTCAATTTCAAGTACCTCCTTCGCAAATTCATTATAGGCATATGCTACTTTACTATTTTTATCATACTTAAAGATACTTTTTCCTCTTGCAGTTGACTCTGCTGTTTTTACTGCAAGTGGTATATGTGTTTTATATATATTTACAGCTGAACCGTAATTTTCTTTTAAATCATTCAATGTTTCTTTCGACAAATTAGTTCTACTGTTTACTAATGTTAAAAGAATTCCGCCGACTGTTAAGTCTGGATTTATCGTTCGATTAACCTTTAAAATTGTTTGAAATAAATGTCCCATTCCTTTTGCAGCAAAGAAATGGTCTTGCACAGGAATTATAACTTTATCACTACAAGCTAAAGCATTTATTGTTAAAATTCCGAGAGAAGGCATACAGTCAATTAAAATATAATCATAATCTTTTTTTATATCTTTAATTGCGTTTTTTATAACAAATTCTCTGCTCATTGCATTTACTAGTGCTACTTCTACTGCTGATAAATCTAAATCTGAAGGTATTAAATCAACACCTTCTTCATTATGCAGTATAGTTTCTCTTATATCAAATGGATTATCATAAATAATATTCTGCATTATATCTGCTATTGTTGTTTTTAAATCTCGTTCGTTCCACCCCATATAAGTTGTTAAATCTCCGTTGTGGATCTGCATCAATTACCAATACTTTTTTTCCTTGTTTTTTTAGAGCAACTCCTAAATTAAAAGTAGTTGTTGTTTTTCCAACACCACCTTTTTGATTTGCAATAGCTATAACCTTACAATTCGACATTATTCTTCCTCCTTATAAAGTTTTTCTTTTATAGCATACTGATATAAAATCCATTTTAAATAAATATCAATGTCCTTAAGTTCATATTCTTCTAAATTAGTTTTATCTCTAATAAATTCTTCTGTAAGTTTATCTTGATATTTATATTTCATTATTAAGTAATACAATTTATCTTCTTCATCATACAATGAACTCATAAATTTATTTATTAATTGTCGCCATGTTTCAAATCTTTTTAATTGACTATCATCATCAAATTTTATAATTATATCTTCCAATATATTATTTGATTGCTTTATTGATTTCAAATATGCTTCTTTTGATACTTTCATCTTATCAATTAATTCATTTTTTCTTTCATCAATTAATTTATCAATATTTTTATAATTATAAAGCATAAAAGTTATTTCTTTATTTACTTCTAATGGAAAGTATAATATTTTACTCATGTTTTTCATTTATCCTCCTTGAATGCAAAAAAGAGCTAATTTTTGAATTAACTCTTTATCTTGCATCACACTTTTTTTGTTTTTTAATATTCTTTTCTTTTTCCATTAAAACCTTCTGATAAATTTCTTTAGCAGTATCTTTATCAAATTCTTTATCTATGCTTATTTTTCCTCTTTCTAGTAAAACTTTAGTTAGTTTGAATCTGCCTGTATCAATAAAATTATATCTGTTTTGATTATCTTTTCCATCATACATTACAGTTACTGGAATGTACTCATGTCCTAGCAAAGGAATGTTTATCGTCATATATTCTCCAGGTTTTAATGACTCAATATAATCAATAGCTTCTTGTTCTTTCATATTCTTCATCTCCTATTTTGTTATATATGGTAATATGTCAGTTTCATACAATTCCTTAAATTCATTGTCTAATATTGTGAAAATTAAACCTTCTGAAATATCATCTGGTTCAATACAATCTAGCCAGTCCTCAAACCAACTTATAATATCGTCTATTTCATGAACACATTTTTTTGAATTCATGTATGTAATTATTTTTTCCAAATTAGGTAATTCTTCAACAAGTAAATCATATAATTCTTGATTAACCAAGATTTCTTCAATAAGATCTAAAACTGTTTGAATAGTTTTTTGTCTTCTTTCTTCTAAAAAGTTTTCTAAACAATTACAATTAAACCTTAATAAGAATTTCTCTTTTCTATCAGTAAAAAATTCTGAACAATCATCCTTTATTGAGTAAACTGCATATTCAGAAAAATTAAGTTGAGCAACTTTCCTAATCATATTTTCATATAAAGATTTTAGTTGCATATAAATATTTTTAATATCTAATTCTAATTCATCATTTTCTATTATAGTTTGTATTTTAGTTTCTAATTTTTTAAAACTCATTATATTCTCCTTTCATTTTTTGGAAGCAAAAAGAGCCTCTCACATTTCTGTAAAAGACTCTTAATTAGATTAAATCTATATTATTTTTTAAAATTATTGGTATATAAAGACTAAAAAAACGCCCTATTAGGTAAGTTTTGTGCAAAACAGAGTGGGACTTATATATAAAACAGCTATAAACCTCTACTTCTTTTAAATTAAGGCTTACAACTGTTTTAATATTGCTATTATTCACTTATAATTCTTTATTTCTATAATTTTTATTTATCTTTATATAATCTTCTGTATTACTTCAAATATCAATATTCTTATGACACTCTAAAATTAATTTTAAGCTTTCTTTATAATTTATTATTATAACTTGTTTAATAAATATTTTTTAAGTCTAATTTTCAATTTGTATCTTACATTTTTTCAAAATTGTCGAAATCCTTGAAACTCCTAGAATTGCCTATATTTTCAGACAACAAACTATATGGCTAATTTTTAAAAACGCCTTAAAATCGATTCTCGTGCGTCGTTATTTTGGCAGTTTTCGAGCATTTTTCTAATATCATAAATTTACTGTATAGATCATAAATTTTTATATCAAAATTACTAAAATTAGTAACGCTCCAGGATAAGTTAATATTTGAGATAACAAGTTATATTGGTAAAATATAAAAATGGCTTAAAATCGATTTTAAAACCTCAATAATTTTAGGTATTTTAGCTAAAATTTAGTAATTACAATAATTATATAAATTTAGGTTCAGCAAGTTATAAATAAATCAAAAACTAATTGTTAAAATCATTTATAATGAAAATTATTATTTCAGATAGTTAATTTTACATATTAATATTAAAAAACTCTTAAAATCAATTTTCGTAATAATGAAATTATAATTTATTATAAATATCATAAGAATTATTTAAAATTTTGTTAATATACAAATGTTCGGTTTATAAAATCAAAAACCGAACAAATTTACAAAATTAAAATTTTGAATTTATAATTTTAAATTAATTTAATTTTTAATTTTTTATTTTAATTATATTATTTTTATAATTTTCAAATTTTTTTTGTGAAAATTTTTTAAAAGTAAAATTTTAGTAAATTTAAAATTATATTTTTTTATTATTTTAAATTATATTCAAAAAATCTACCTTCTTCCCCCACTCCGTCTATTTTTATAAGAATTATAAAATTCCTACTGGGTTACTATCTAATGTTTCTTATTATTCCATTCTTTCAACTTTTCTTCTAATAATTTGAAATTAACTGTATTTCTTATATAGCCTATATCAATATTTTTATTTTTTTGATTGTATACAGTTTTTGCATATTTTACAATTTTATTAGTATTATCATTTATGTATCTTAATTCACCAAGTATTACTTCTTTATACTTTAAATCAGATTCATTTGATATTATATAGGGTTCTAACTCTGTTATTGGCACAGGAATCATATTACTTATTCTCAAAGTTCCATATAAACGACCACCTTCATGTATTCTTATTATAGTTTTTGTGTCATTTCTGATAATCTTTTTATCAAAATCTAAATAATCAGACTTCTTAGGTGAAGACATTGGAATATAATAATTAAATTCATTTACTGTTAATACAATTCCCAAATATTTTCTTTCATGAGTTCTCATTTCTTCTTTATTATCATAAATTTTATCATCAAATTGTCTTAAATATTTTATATATTTATCACTTATACTATATAGATTTAATTTCATAATTAATCTCCCATCTATAAAATAAGAGAAGAATATCACAATGGATACCTTCTCTTGATTTTAACTTTCTCAATTATAAGGCTGTGAAACACCCGATTTATAACTTTCTCAATTATAAGGTTGTGAAACACCCGATTTATAACTTTCTCATTTTTAATGGTAGTGAAACACCACGATTTTTATATATTTATTATACTATTTGTTTGCTAATATTGTCAAGTAATCAAATATAATAAATATATACTATATTTTATGCAATTTATGTATATTTATTACTTTTTTCGTTTCGCAAAAAGTAAATATTTTTTATTTTGCGAAATAAATTCTATTGATTATAAAATATACAAAAAAATGCCTTTTCTTATACGTTTTCAATTAATATGTATAAAAATTATATGATGTAATCAATTAGTTGACATAACCAAATACGTGTGATAGAATTAATATGTTTATTGATATATGTTACTACTAACAAAGCACTTTGAGGAGGTCCATATGAAAGATAATTCTGTGTTAGTAAATTCAAGTGAGAAAGAATCCAAAGCTAATACTTATAGTTTTGATCACATAAGTATTATAGAAAAGGAATCTTTTGAGTATTTAGGTTTTAAATTCGAATCTATTGGTAGTAAATTAAATATAAATCTACCAGATGGTTGGATACTAAAAGATTCAGAAGATGGTTTTACAGCGGATTTTATTGATGAAAATGGTATTATCCATGCAAAAATTGAATTTGGAAATTATCCATATCGTGCTGGATGCATGTGGCTATGCGAAGATTAAAGTTCTTATACTATATAAAGATATAATTGGTGCTACAAACAGATATTAAAAAGCCTTATAGTTTTAATACAGACATTAAACTATAAGGCTTTTTATCATATATAAATTTTTGAATAGTTTCTATGATTCTAATTTATTGGTATCCAAATTTCTGTATTTTTATCATCATATAATTCAAAATCTATATTCATACTTTGCTTATATTCAGATGTTGGAAAATATTCTTTATATATTTTTGCCCAAAGATTATTTATATCATCTGCTTTATTTCCTTCACATTTGAATACAACCCATTTACTTTTAGGAACATCAATAATTTCTGTACCTGGCATTTGATCATCATTAGCTTCCATTTCAATTCCAATTCCATATTTATATTGTTCTGCATTGTTTTCTCCAATACAAACACCTAATGTACATCTTGTGTAATTTTTGGAAATTTCTTTTAGTTTCCCATTTTCTTTTACTTCATCCCAAAACTTAGGAATTTCATTTTTTGTTTCTATACAAAAATCTCTTACAATTGCACATATTTTGAATGCATCTTTATTTTCTATTCTATAATCCATAATATTACCTCCATTTAAACTTAGGCTCAATTGAACTTTACTAAATACTTTTAATTTTGTTCCATCAATTTTCGCCATTTTAGGTGTAACGTTATGAAATTTTGTAAATGCTCTTGTGAAGCTTTCATTGCTGTTAAATTGATATTTTATTGCAACATCTAATATATTAGCTTTATGAATACTTAACTCGTCTGCAGCACAAGTTAATCTTCTATTTCTAATATATTCTGCAGGAGATATTCCAATAATACTACTAAAAATTCTATGAAAATAAAATGCTGATAAACCTAATTCTTTTGATATATTTTCATAGTTAATATCTTCCTCTAGATTATTTTCTATATAATCTAATGCTTTTTGAACTTCTACAATATAATTCATAAGTTACCCCTTTCTGAGATAATTATAAAATAACTATAATTAAATTTCTTGATATTTCTTGCACAAATAAATTATAACATAATATTTCTTAGAAGTCCGTTTTAATAATTAATTTTTTATACTATATAAATTATATCATTTTCAGGGAAATATTTTTTTAATTTTTCTCTAAAGAATATTTCTCCTTCTTGCCTTATATAATTTTTATACATATATTTCCCTTTACCTCTACCTGTCATTAATTCTGGATTATATAAGTTAATTGCATTTGGAAAAGCATCTTGATTAATCATACGATGCACATAACTATATGTCATGAAAATTATTTCAAAGAATACATCTTTTTTTACTTCTTCTGATAAATTTTCTTTTAGATATTTTATTAAATTTTCATATTCTTCTTTCCAATTATCTATCATAACTACAGGGGCAATTAATATTCCAATTTTATATCTTGCATTTTTTAATTTGTTTATTGCCTGTACTCTTTCTTTCAGTCTTGATGTACCGAAATTCTATTTGATTTATTATTTTTTCAGGATTTACACTCATTCTAATAATTATTCTTCCATTATGCTCAATATCGCAAATAGAATCTACCATATCAAATTTGGTTGGAAATGTTAAATAACCTTTGTTTTCTTTACTAAATTCTTTAATTGTCCAATCTAGATTTCCTGTAATTGTATTTTCTAAAATTAAATCACTATTGCTTCCAATTTCAAAAGTTAATTCTTTTTCAGATTGATTATTAACTTTTATTATTTTTTCTAACATTTTTTCTCTATTTACAAATATTCTTAAATATGCACATTTATTGTAGTTACATACCAAATAGCAATACATGCACATCGCGATACAACCTGAAGAAGTATATGGTACAAGATAATCTGAAACTTTATGATTATCAACAAATTTATGAGTTTTTCTTATTCCTATAATTAGATTTCTTTTCATTTTTGGAAATTCATAATTTTGCTTTTTTCTCATTTCTTCAATATTATTATGACTATCAATTATAACTTTTGGAATATTGCTATATTTTTTCAAAAGTTCTTTTCCTAGTTCATAATTTTCTATTTCTTTTTCATAATAAATACAATCGGGATTAAACATAATAAAACCTCCGTTTAAATTAGTTTAACCCCAACATAAAAAGTTATACTTTGTTAAAAATTGTATTACTTATTTTTATTTCTTTTAATAAAACCTATAGTAACAATAGCTATTAAAACAAATATACATACTATTCTAATTGTTGTAGCAAAATTGCTAATTTCTTGAGTATTTGCAGTATTATATTCTGTTTTATTTGCATTAGTAGCAGTTGTAGAACTACTTGCAACTATTTGCATATCATCTTTGTAACTTGTATTTAAGACTTTTTCTATATCTATATTTTCTAAGTCTATTCCTTTTGTTTCTTTAAGTTCTGCAATATATTTATCATAATTTTCTGGTTTATTACCAACATAAGAAATTTCATAATCTTTAGTTTCAGGATTTTCAGAAAGTCTCACAAAAATATGTGTATTTAGACTATATTCTTCTGTTTCTTCATTGTAATAAAATTCGTAATCTGGAAAATTTTCTTCCCAATAATTGCTTTTTCCATTTATTGGTTTTGCATCTATATCTACTAATGCTACAATATCATCGCCATTGTCATATTTTTCTTTTCCATTTTGAAAATATATGTCTATATTTCCAACATAAAATTCTTTACTTATTCTTTTATCTACTGGATAATCTTCGCTTGTATATGTTTGAATATATGCTGTAGTTTTTTCTCTTACAATTTCCCATAATTTTTGTTTTTCATCACTGTAAGCTCTTGGCGATGGAAGATATGCAGTAATTGTGCGTTCATAAGTACGTTTCTTTGGAGTATAAAATGTCCCTTCTTGAGTTTCAATTTTATCATACATTAATTCTATTATTTTATCAAAATCCAAATTTACTCAACTCCTTTCATTTGTTTTACTTTAAATGTTATATCTTTTTCAAGATATTTTATATGAATTGTCATTTCATCTGTTAATTTTTCTTTTGGAATATCAAACATAACGCCATCTGGTGTTCCCCATGTTCCGCTATTATCTAATGTATCAAACCCAGGTATTTGGCAACTTACTAGTCTTCCATTTCTTATACCTTTACCACCTGTCCAAACTGATTTTGAAACAGATATCATATCATTTCCGTTCTCTTTTAAGTAGTCCAGCTTGTTTAGATTTTTCACCGTTTGAATTTTCAATATAAAAGTCATCAATTACTGTTAATTTATCACGCTCATGTTCACTTTTTCTATATTCTTCTGAATTAGAAATATTATAAATAATGTAATTGCTAACAATTGGTTCTAGGTTAAGTTCTGTAAACATATCTGATAATTTTATTGAACCCCATGGACCACTTATATCTTTCGAATCTAGAATAAATTCGGCATGCATTAAATCGTCTTTATAATAACAATATAATAATTCATTTCTAGGGTTTGCATCATTTTCAACAAGTGTATAAGGAATAATATCTTCTCTTTCATAATATTTTTGAGGAACATCAATTTCAATTTTCCAATCACCAATTACAGTTAAAGTTTGATCCTGATGAAGATAATGCTTGTCATCAATTCCATAAGAAGCTTCTGGTGAATCTAATGCTATTTTTGTAAATTCGAAAGTTAGTTTCTTAGATTTTGGATAACAACTTGGCATTCTAGTATTTATATCATAATACATTTTATAAGGATTTGTTCCTAATTCGTTATAATTTTCAAAACAATAGTGTGTTATTTCACTTATACAATATTTAGGGTTGCTTTTTATTGCTTCTAAATCGTCTGTACCAAATAGTTCTTTTAATTTATTTTCTTCCATACAAAATAAAATGTTATCATTTTCATCTCTAATTACTAAATCTGGGAATCTAACTAAATATATATTTTCAAGTGGCATTTTTTCTGTTACTTCTTCTGGGAAATTAATATTTGCATAAAATGTCATATAATAACTATCCATATGTATATCTGTTATATTAACATCTAAATTTTTACATTCTACTGTTTCTGCTGCTCTTTCGTCCCATGGTATTATTGCATTTTGATTATTTATAACTTCTTCTAGTTTTTCTTGATTATTAACAACTTCTTCAGGAAGTTTTGTTTCAATATGGTATTTTTTTCTAAAATTATAAATATCATAAACTTTTTCAGAAATAGCATCTGCAAAGGTTGCACCACTTATTAATAAAATAAAGCAAGCAGCAGTTGCAAGTTTATTAAAACTATTTAATTTTTTCATTTTCGCTTTCTCCTCATCATCAATTTCGGACATAGCAATTTTAAATTTTAGTTTATCTTTTAATTCTTTATTATCCATAACATTTCCTTTCTAAATTAAATATTTTTTTAACTTTTTCCTAATTCTAAAAAGCTTCGTTTTTACATTTTGCTCAGAAAACTTTAATTCTTTTGCTATGTCTTTGATAGATTTAGAAGAATAATAAAATAGACTTAATATTTGAAATTCGCTTTCACTTAGTGATTTATAGCTTATTTGTAATTTATCTAATTTTTCTCTTTTGTCTAAAAATAATTCTATAGTATCGTCATAACCTATAATATTTTCATAATCATCTATATTGTAAGTTATATTGTTTTTCTTGAATTTTTCTTTTACTAGATTTCGTGCAATTGCTGCAAGATATGCTTCAAGATAAATAATTTCCTTATCCTTATTTTTCCATAGTACAAAGAATGTATCTGTTAATATTTCTTCTTTATCTTCATAACTTAAATTGTTATGAGCCATATTGTTAATAACAGTTCTTATATATGGAGTATAGTCATCTACTATTCTATCTAAATCAATATTGTTGTTATTTTTATAATTATTTATTTTATTAGCTATATTCATGAATTACTCCTTAAATTAAGATATCTTACATTTATATAGTAGTTATATATATAAATAGGTTACAGTATTCTATAATTTTTTTCAAAAATATAAAAACTCCACTAGTTCTAAAGTGGAGTTATATTTATTAAAAATTAGCTAAAGGATTTCTTTCTACAGCGTTTCTAACTTGCTCATTATCTACATGAGTATATATTTGTGTTGTAGATACATTTTCATGACCTAAAATTTCTTGAAGAGTTCTAATATCAACATCTCCATATTTATGCATAAGAGTTGCAGCTGTGTGTCTTAATTTATGTACAGAATATGTATCTGCTTTTTCAATACCAGCAATTTTTAATTCATTTTTTACTATATATTGAACTGCTCTTCTACTAATTCTTTGTTTTTGCTCGCTTAAAAATAAAGCATCACGAGAATTAAATTTAACACCATCTCGTGGTCTTGTTGCTAAATATCTTTTAATTGCTTTTACACAAGCGTTATTTAAGTAGATAGTTCTTTCTTTATTACCTTTACCAATAACATTTAATTTGTTATTTTCGAAATCTATATCACTAATATTTATATTAATTAATTCTTGAAGACGTAAACCACAATTTAATAAAATTGTTATTATTGCAAAATTACGATCAGAATTATCATGAGTTCCATGTCCAGTGTTATCTGTTGGATTTGAGGAAACTTCTAAAAGTTTCTTGCTTTGCTCTAATGTTAAATACTTAGGTAATCTTTTTCCGAGTTTGGGTGATTCTAAATCCAGTGCAGGATTTTGAGATAATCTTTTTGTTTTATTACACATATATTTAAAAAAAACTTTTATGCTTGCTGTTTTTCTTGCAAGTGTTGCAGGCTTACATCCATAGCAATTTCTTAAATATGCTAAAAATGAATGAATATCTGGTAATGTTATTTTTTCTAATGTATGTATGTCTAAATTATTAATTTTTATTGTTTTTATATCTTCTTCATCTTTAACATCAGTTAATTTAAATTTAAATGCTATATATTTTAAAAAATGTGCTAAATCATAATTATATTCTTTAATTGTGTTTTCAGATTTATTAAGAATACTTATGCTATAATTTAAAAAATCATTTAAGAATTCTGGATTATCATCAGGATTTATCATACCTTTTTCACCTTCCTAACTTTAATATATTATGATTATATATTTAATAAAAAAAATTTACAATAACATTGCACAAAATAAAACTTTTGTTTAAAAAGAACTATTTCATCTTTTTTTCTTTACCTTTTACAATTTTCTCAACTTCTAATTTACCAGCTCTTGTAACCATATTATATCCATATTTATTTTTTAAATTATCTAATACGTTATCAAGCTTTTCTTGTTTTTCATCAGTTTCTTGTGTAAAAATTGATATTTGAACTTCATCTTTATTTTCAAGATTATCAACACGAACTCCAACAAGTCGTATTGGTTCTTTTTTATACATTTCATAAAAAATTTCTTTGGCTGTTTCTAAGATTTCTTTTGTAGAAGATGTTGCATATTTTAATTGTTTTTGATGAGAATAATCTATAAAATCTTTTGTTCTTAGTTGTACATTTACAGTGCTTGCAATTAAATCATGTTTTCTTAGTCTAAAAGAAACTTGTTCGCATAATGCTAAAATTATTTTACAAAGTTCTTCTGGATTTGTAACATCGTTTGGTAAAGTAACAGAGTTTCCAATACTTTTTGGCTCTTCTGGTTTAGTGATTACTTCTTGTTCATCTATACCATTTGCATAGTTCCACATTAATAATCCAAATTTTCCAAAACGTTTTATTAAAAATTCTTTATCTGTTTTTGCTAAATCTCCTATTGTTTTTATTCTTAAATTATATAATTTTGGAACTGTTTTTTTACCAATCATAAATAATTCTGAAACTGGCAAATTCCACATTTTATCTTCTATTTCATATTCGTATAATGTATGTACTTTATTTGGTTTTTCAAAATCTGATGCCATTTTAGCTAATAGCTTATTACTGGATACACCAACATTTACAGTAAAGCCAAGTTCTTTTTCTACTCTATTATTGATTTCATAAGCAATATCTATAAGTTTTTTATCTTTTAAATATCCTGTTAAGTCTAGAAAGCATTCATCTATACTAAAACGTTCTATTTTATCTGTGTACTCTAATAATATTTTATATAAATCATTAGATGCTTTATTAAATATTTCAAAATTTCCTGGAAATACTTCTAATTTATTACATTTTTTCCTTGCAAAATAAATTGGTTCTCCTGTTACAATTCCAAATTTTTTTGCAATTGGACTTTTGGCTAAAACAATTCCAGAACGTCTTTCTTCATCTCCACCAATAATAGATGGTATAGTTCTAATATCTATTGGATAACCATTTTTTAGCATATCTACAGCTGTCCAAGATAAAAAAGCATTATTAACATCAACATGTAAAATTTGTCTTTCCATTTTTACTCCTTATATAACAAAAAAGAATACCAAACACTAGTTCTGTGCTGGTATTCTATCATTATATACTTAAAGTGTCAATATGAATACAAAAAAATGTTCGCTAATCTATTTTGTTTGTTCATAACATTTTCTTTGTGTAGTAGTTTTGCCTAAGGCTTGGACAGCAGATTTTACATCTACGCAATCTTTACAAGAATACTTTTCGTCAAATGTAAGTCCTACTAAATGTTCGTATTCTAAGTCAGCCTTATTTTGTAAATCTTGAATGCTACTATCATTTACTATAATTGCTGTATTTTCTCCTTCTGCTGCTTTTAAAAATCCAAGTGCATATGGAAGATCATTTACTTTCAATTCTTTAGTTGTTAATGCATCTCTTTCTTGAATTCCTTTTCTTCTACTTAAGTAAGGTCTTTCAACAGTATAAATATGATTAAATTTATTAAATAACTTTTTGTGTGTTGATAATGCCCAATCATCAACAACAACTAAATCTTTTCCTTCTTTATCGAATTCTTCAATCTTTTTATTCAAATCTTTTTCTATTAATTTACTTCTTATCTTCATAAGAAATTTAAATGCAAATTTGTTTTGATAGAAAATTTTCTTTGCTCCAGATTTTAATTTTGGATTAGATTGTGTTGATTCAGTTGTGTTGTTTTCTTTTGATTGTAAAAACATTTTAAAATATTTCTTTTTTACTTCTCCAACTAAATCATCAACATGTATAACTCCAACATTTGCTCTTTTCTCTAAATGACCTGTAAAAGTTGTTTTACCAGATCCACCATTTCCCATAACACCAATTAATTTCATTAAAACCTCCATTTATATAAAAAAAGAAGAGCATATTACTCTTCTCTTTTGTAAAAAATTATTGCTAAAACAATAACTTTTACTATTATATCATAAAATGCAGAAACAATCAAGTTATGTTAACCTTAAAATATTTTTTATAATTTTTATTTTAATCGTATAATTGCATGCACTATAGATTCATCTTCATTTTTTATTGTTACATAGTGATAATCATTTTCTTTAGAATATAATGCTTTTACTGTTTCTCCAAGTTTTATTTCTTTTTTATACATAATTTCAAAATGGTTTAATTCATTAGATAATCCGATATCTTCTGGTAATGCTTCTTTTGCAATATCTAAATAATATATATTGTGTAAATGTTTATTAATATCTATTAAGTTTCTAGTAATTTTAAAGTTTACTGTATTTATATAGTTGCCAGGATCTTTTAGCTTTTCTAAATCATGTTCTTCAAAAACCTTGCTATTTGATTCTGGTTTATATTTTTCTGCAATTTCGTCTGAAACTTTTACTAATTTACCTTTATCTATGTCTATAAATACCCATTTTGAAGTTGCTATACATATCACTTCATCATATTGATCTCTAACTTCGAAATCACGAAAAGCATAAAATTTATCTATACATCTAGACCAAGTTTTTATACATAGTGTATCATTTATTAATGGTCTTTTTCTAATTTCTACTTTCCAAGATAATAATATCCAAGATTTTCTTGTGATATTCATATCTGTAACACCATAACCTGCAAGTTCTGAGTGTAATCCTGCAACATCTTCTAAATACTTTAATAAACAAGTATTTGTTAATTCTTTTTCTGTATTTATATCACTTAATCCGATATAAAATTTATGTTCAACAAACATTTTTATCTCCTACCAATCTCAATATTAATACTGTTTTTAATAATTGAATTTTATTAAATAACAATATTGTGTATTATATCAAATACGATTTTAAATTTCAATTAAATTCAAAAATGGAGACGTAGTTTACGTCTCCACTTTTGTGTATTGCTGTTTTGTATTCATTAAAATTTAAATGATTAATACTGAACACTAAGTAAATTCCAAAGATCACTTACATGTATTGCTGTTTTAATTGATTCTCCTGATTTTGTTCCATACTGATATATAACATATATAAGTGCATTATACTCCCATACTTCAGTAGGATAATCTGGATTTCTACGAGTTATTCTTTTTTCATATACCTTATTTAAAAGATTATATTCTTTTGAATACTCATTAAAAAACCAGACTTTGTCAATAACTCCTTCTTTACTCAAAACTGAAAAGGTTTCTTTTGCATATACATATATATCGCGAATCCCATGTCCCCGTCCAATCACATATGCTTCATGTAAAATCCTAATTTGCTTTGCATATGAACAATTTTCTTCAAATTGCGGGTAATATCTGTATGCATTATTATATATTTGGTACATTCTTACTGCATCTTCAGGTGTAACATCTGTTAATCCATTTGCATGAATTATTGAAAATAGATTTTCCAGAAACGATATTTTTGAAGTTCCAATGTCATCTTCTAAAAAAGTGTTTTCAAGAGCAATACTTAGAATTTGTTGCTTTTGGATACCATTTAGTGCAGTATATTTCCGAAGTTCGTATTCTGAATTGTATTCTACAATTCGGTCATACATGGAAAGTATACTTTCTCTAATTGCCTCAGTACTCATGTTCATCCTCCTTTAAAAATACAATTTGTTTTAATTTAACAGCCAAACTTTATATAAATTAGTTAGGCACCACGTTTTTTATTATAGCACTGGTTACATAAGAAGTCAATAATTCAATAATGTAAACTTTTTTTGTTTTAATTATAAATAATAACAACTTTAGTATACATAATTTCATAAAATATATAGATATAAATATAATTATTTACATTCATTTATTATTAATAAAAGGAGAATTTTAAGTGAACTTAGAAGGAAAAAATATAGGCTTTGCTTTTACAGGGTCATTTTGCACTTTCAGAAAAACGATTGATGAAATGAAAAAAATATCTAAAATAAAAGATGTTACTCTCTTCCCTATAATGAGTTTTAATAGTTTTAATTTAGATACGAAATTTGGTAAAGCAGTAGACTTTGAAAAAGAAATTGAAGAAATAACTCATAATAAAATAATACACACAATTGTTGATGCAGAACCAATAGGCCCAAAGAAAATGTTTGATATTTTAGTTGTTGCGCCATGTTCAGGAAATACTATTGCCAAACTTGCAAATGATATTATAAATACACCTGTTACAATGGCTGTAAAATCACATTTAAGAAATAACAGACCAGTAGTAATTGCAATTTCAACTAATAACGGACTTTCTGGAGCTGCTGAAAATATTGGTAAATTACTTAATAGAAAAAATTATTATTTTGTTCCATTTAAACAAGATAATCCTATTACAAAACCTCATTCAATAGTATTTGACCCAACATATATACAAAAAACATTAGAATTTGCTTTAGATAATGAACAAATTCAACCAATATTATTATGAATATAAGAAAAAACAAGAGGACGCGCAATCTGCACGTCCCTTGCTATATATTATTCGTTTGTTTCACCGTGTACTACATAGTCTGGATAACTACTACTATCGAATTTTAAAATATCTTCATCTTTTACTACATTGTATAAATATTTAAAATTTATTGTAGATTCTAATTTGTAATCATTATTATCTTTTTCATAACTTTCAATTTTAGATATATGCATATTTTCAACATCTATATAAAATATTTCTTTTATATCATCATCTGTTATTAAAAACTTGATATAAATCTTATCATCAATTTTTTCTTTTCCTAAATATTTATATTGTTCTTTATGTTCTTTTATCCATTCATGGTTAAAGTAATTTGATAATATGTGTTTTTTATCTGATTCACTAATCGTATAATATGTAACTGATTTAAAATCATGTACAATTACTATTAATTCATTTTTATTAAAATCATATAATGCTTCTATATTTTGTGATTTTGTATCTTGATGTGTATATACAACGTTATCTTTTATATATGTTTTAGTTACTGAATATGACTGTTCAGTTTCATTATTAAAAAAATTTTCCTCTATATAAACATTGGTTGGTAATTCGTTTTGGGAACCTAACAATTCTGCGATTTTATCTGCTGAATATTTTGTATTTATATAAATTTTACTTATTCCAATAATAACTCCTGCAATTACTATTATTGTAATTAATATTATAAATATTCTATTTTTAGTCATACTTTTCATTCACTCCTTTTATTACATGTTTACAAAAATTTTATCATTATAGTTTTTTACATTCAATATATATTTTTTTATCTTTTTTTGCTATTTTATTATGCATAAAAAACAAAGGACGCGCAATTTGCACGTCCTCTTGTTTTTTAATTACTTATTACCATAAGCTGCATTCAGAATTGGAGATTTACTGAGCTGTAACAGTAACGCCGGCAGTCTGAGACATAAGATTGTAATTCTTCTGCTCGATTGCCTGCATGGTTTTCATTCCTTCAACACACTTCTGAGAAGCCTGTCTGCGGCTTTCATTTACCTTCGTTACCATGTCATCAATGTAATCCTGGACGATGACTAAATCCTCAATGGCAACAGCTGCGGCATACAGTTCCTCCTGGGCAGCAATCATGTTGTCATGAAGCATTTTGGCATTTCCTGTAAGAAGCTTGGATGTAATTCCACGAATTGTCTTCTGGATACTTAAAGCTTCTTTCTGTTTAAGAGCACCGATGGCGATGGCATACTGCCATGTCCACAGAGGGATTACCAGTGTGCTGACCTCATCGATCTTTTCACAGATAATTTCATCACCGTATACAAGAACGCCGATCTGCGGAATGGACTGAACAGTGGAAACACGTACAGTCTGGATGGTATACATCCTGCGTGCAATCCTGTCAATTGCCGCCTGCAACTGGTTTGCTTCACTCATTTCCATAAGATCAAGCTCGCCTTTGTTTGTGAGATTTTTCAGCTTGGTTTCCGCATCTTCCTTCAGAAGCTGCAGTGCAATACAATCAAGCTCAAAATCATTAACCTGATCGATTGTTGCCACTCCCATCTCCTGATATACAGAAATGTCTTTCTGGAGACTGAGCTGCTGTTTCTGAAGTTCTACTTTGATAGCCTTGATGTTCTTCATGATTGTTTCATGCTGGGCAAGAGCCTTGAACATCTTTTTCTTGGCATTCTTCATGGACATCATTTCCCGGAAACTGGATAAAAATCCCCATTCTTTGTCCGGGTCTACATTAATCTTTTTTACAATGTCCTTCGGATTGTTGCTCTTCAACGTTGCAACCAAATCCGTCATGGGATCTGCAAGTTCACCGGCATCGCTCGCAGAATACTTCGAAATAATGACCTCGGCATGCTTGGTCATAGCACTCTGCTTGGAAGATCCGAATGTCTGGATATGATTAGAATTCATATAATCAATTCCGTCGATTCTTGCCAGAACCTTCTGCTGGTTTGCAGGAGTGAGATCCTCAAAACGCTTTGTCCTAACTTCATTCAGAACTTTTACGTTTGCCAGAGGATTGGGCTGTGTAGTCTGCTGCGGCGCTGCAGGAAGATTATTCTGAGCTCTGTATTTGCTCATAATTTCCTGAAGCCGGCTGGTCTGCTGCGGAAAATCACTTTCTTTTACAATTGCTTCCGGCTGCTGTATAGTTGCGGTATTTGTAGTTGCTTCCTGCATAATCATTCCCTCCTGAGTTGTTGTGTCGATAGTTGCATTGTTGTTGATGTTCTGAGTTGTCATAGATTATTTCCTCCTTATTATCTACCAATTCTATATTTATATATCAATGTACATCTAATATTATACCATAATTTTCAAACCATTTCAACACTTTATGTAAATTAGTATGAAATAATGGTTAATTGTTGTATAAAATAGTTTTATTTATAAATGGGAAAACCCGCAGACACAAAATTGCTGTGCCTGCGGGTTAAATACATTATACGCTATTTTTCTTCATCAATGGAATAGTTCCCTGTAAAGAAATTTTCTTTTGGAATTTCAATAATCTGATATACATCTCTCTCATCATAAACTTTACTATAATCATCGCCAAGTTCATAATAATTCTTATTGCGATAATCACAATATTCAAGTTTTGCATAAGCTTTGTCATTCAGACTATTTACAACATTAGAACCAGCTTCAGACATTCCTTTTACATAGTAATTAAAATTGACTGTTGCCAGAGGGAAAAATAATCGTGTAGACTTATCGTGATCTTTTGACAAAGCATAAACCGTTTTCTCAGGAATTACATAAAGCGTATTTTCTGCAAAGCCGTCTGTTCTTTCGATTTTTTCGTCAAAACTTGTAACAGCTTCTGTACATTCGCTTTTTATAAATCTTTCGATTTTCTCAATTGCCCTGGTCATTTCGGTTTCCGTTTTTGGATATATTCCTCCATTTACAGTAAGCAGCATGAAATTGTAGAAATCATGCCAATAAACTGTGTTTTCTGCAGGATAAAACAGCTTTATCTGATTGTGATCATTCAGCCCCAGATTCTCCCACTTTCCTTCTTCAATGACTTCATCGATGACTTTCAAAAAGTCAATCTCATAAAACGATTTGTTGTACTCGCTGGGAATCACTGTATTTGCTTTTTTTAATGCCTTAAAGCAACTGTCGCTTGTATTGTAGGCAATTACAAATGGAGAAAATGCGAAGTTTGTATATGTTTCATCATTTTCTTTTCCATAATCAACTACAACGTCTGCTCCATTCATATCCTCAACCATAACGATTTTATAGTCAGATGATAAACCTGAGTTGGATAATGCGGCTTTGAAAGCACTTTCCATATCAGCTGGTGCATATACTGTAAGTGGAGTTTTCTCCTTCGTAAGTTCAACGAAGAAACCTTCTCCAAACAAAAAGATAGATGCAATTACAATTGCCATAACCCACTGTAAAATTCTTTTTCCTCTCATATTAGTTTTCTCCTTTACTCTTAATCATTGTTCCTAATGCTTCTGCAGAGCTTCTGAACTGAATTCCGATAGAATTTTTGTCCAGAATTGCTTCTACTTTCTGGGAAGACAGATATTCGTAGAAATTATTTACAGTGTCTGTAAGAACACGTTCATTTCTTTCTTCATGAATATCCGCCTTCAAAAAACATGTGTACAGGTTAAGTGCGTTGTAAAACTCTTTAAGAGATCCCTCAAAAAGAAATGCAACTCTAACATATCCAGAGCTGTCTTTTTTAAGGACTTCAATGATCTCGGCAACTTTTTCAACGCATTTTTCAATTTTTTCGTCGTTTTTGCCAAAGTCATATTCATCTGAAAGTCTTTTTAAGGTATTCAGAAGTGTAGTAGCGTTTATTACATCTTTGTAGTAAGGAGAGTTAGCGATTTTTTCGAACTCTTTTGCAGCATTTTCTGCATCTTCCTTTTCTTTTTCTTTAAGCTTTTTAGCAGCTTCTCTCTTTGCAACTCGTTTTAAAAACCTATAGAAGCGCTTATCACGAAGTTTCGGAACAGCTACTTCAATAATTGTACAAATTACATCCAAAGCAAGCAATCCAAAGATCAAGAAAGCGGCTCCTTTAAAGAATCCCGGATGGACTGATGTAACAAGCCAGCAGAAATAAATAGCGGCAATTGCTCCTGTAATCGTATTGTAAATTGTGATTACACGGTTCCGGTTTTTCTGGCAGTCGAAAGTTCTAACAACGCCATCATCGTAAGAACACTTCCTATAGTACCTGCAGTTGTCGGAGTTACAATGCTGATATTTTTTGATGTTTGGTACTTCATCAAATTTTTCTTCTCCAACATAAACAGTGTGAACAAAAGTACCATCGGATTTTTTCATTCCTTCTCCAATTTTAATCTTCATCAATTTACCTCCTTATTTGTGCTATTGTCTATAGTTACATCGGGGATTTCCACCGCATTATAGTAGTCCCGTTTTTTAATGTCATTACTATTGGTTTGACTACTTGTAAAACGAGAAGTTCCACTTGTGAATCTTGTGTTAAAGCAATAAGCACGAAGTTCACTATATCCAAGATGATCTGTGGAATATGTCCAAGTACTTTTTGGAGTACTTAAAAAATCGTAAAGGATTTTTCCAGTTTCATCAAACGATGCATAGTAACTATGGTATACAACCGACTTAGGATACATGACGATTATATTTGAAATACCACTTGTTCTATACATGTAGGCTAAATCTGCATAGGTAATGAAGTAAATACTATTTTGAGGAACACTATTGATTCTCTTCAAACTAGATTTACTGATGGGCTCAGCATTTTTGCTATTTAGGAAATCTTCCACGTATTTCTGTGTTTCTTCCATATTTACACCGGCCTTGGGATAATATCCATCATTGGCGGTGAAAAGCAAAAAGCTATAGAACTCGTCCCAATAATCCGAATCTTTTGCGGGATAATATACTTTGATATTAGAGCCAGAAGTACTTAAAATCTGATCCATTATCTTTTTAAAATCGAAATCGTCCCAATCCGAATCAACCTCTGAAGGTATAAAGATTTCATTACGTACCATCTGATCGTATAACTCGTCATCCGAATTAAATACAGCAACAAATGGTGAAAAAGCGATAAGTTCTCCATGTGCATTTGCTCCCTCAGATACTACAAAATTTGCATTTGAATCATTGGTGAATTCAAGCCGATATTGTTCATCTTCTTTTAGTTCAGACAATGTGCTTTCAAATGCAGAATGCATACTTTCGGGTGCATTGACAGTAATAACTGACCTGTTAGAAAGATCTGGTTTCGAGAAAAGTCCACTAATAAATATAAGGACTATTCCTATTACAATTCCTACCGCCCAGAACTTGTACTTTTCTTTAAATGGATACGCCATAGTTTTACCTCCTTGTTGTTTGTTTGCGTATAATATATTTAGTTTTCAATGTCCTAACGTATTTATTTTACCACAAAACCTTCTAATTTTCAATAAAATATTGATTTTTTGTACAAATTATGTTAACATTATAAGTGTTAGCTTATCTTTTTAGGTTAGGTATTGAACATTATATGTTCATTTACCAAAAAAAGATTAATATGATAAGGAGGACAACTTTATGCGGAAACCTGTTAAGTTAGCAATCTTCAATGTAGCCTTTGTGATTATCACCATTCTTCTCTTCTCTGAAAAGGGATTTGGACTGGGATTTGATCCGGGGCTCGGGGCACTCAAATTTGCACTGTCGATTTCAGTTGCGCTGTTTGGCGTACTCATGTTTTTCTTCATAAATTACATGATTTTCATTATGCCAGACAAAGTTAACTATAAATTCGACAAGCTTGAAACTATTGATGACTGCATTGGCGCTCTTTACCAGTGCATGAGAACAGATCCTGCTTTCAAATCAGAGATAACTAAGGCTATTGAGCAGCTGGAAACTCTGAAAAGAAGAAAGGAATCTCTTCTTACTCTGCTTGAACAGAATGGTGTTTCAGAGAATTTCAGATCTTTGCATCAAACAGCACATAAAGCCGAATTTTATGCAATATGCAATGTTAAAAGCATTATAAGCCGGCTTATTGTTTTTGATAATAAGGAATATATCTCTGATCCAGATAATGTTGATATAAATTCCCACAAAGAATTTATACATGAAGCTCTGGATAGTACCCAGCTTCTTCTTAAAGAATATTCGGACCTTCTGCTTGCAGTTACAGCCATCGACACTCATCATGTTGATTTAGAAGACATCAGAGACATGACAAAAGCATTAAATATCGTCTTAAAAAGGGATGAATTTAAGCCCTTTGAAAGAGCATACAACAGTAACAATGAAACGAATCAACCAATCAATCAGTAATTAGGAGGACATTAAGGTATGAGTAAAAAAGTTAAAGTTTTAATTGGCATTTTTGGTCTGGCGGCGATTGTTTTTGCAGTAGTTTTCTTCGGAATGAAGGCTCTGAACAATGCAGGTAAAACAGATACTCAGATTACTACTGAGGAAACTGTAGCAAAGTTGATCAAGTACGTTGAAAAAATAAAACCAACTGAAAAGAAAGAGCCTATTAAAGGTACTGTAGACCTTGAGGCAAGCAGCCTTGAAGATGAACTTCCGGATATCGGAACATATATCATCAAGGTACAGGGAAATGGCGATGTTAACATCGAAATTTTCTCTTCACCGGAAAAAGCTGGACGTGAAACTATGAACCAGTCATCTGAAACAGAATATAACACATGGCTTGTAAAAGTTGCTGAAAATTTCAACAAACAGGGTTTTACAACCTCAGATGGAAAAAGCATTTCTGTTACACTTAGAAGTATTTCATCTGGTGTAATGGTTGACTATATTGTGTCTGGAAAAGCTGTTCCTGATGCCATTACTCCTTCAAATGAAGAATGGGTTAGCATGCTTAAGGCACATGGAATTCAGCTTGAACAGATTACACCATCTTTGGTTAAAAACGTTGCAGGAATTGTTATTACAAATGATGCCTATGACAAACTTATTAACCTTTATGGGAGTGTGAACCTTGAAACAATTGTTGAAGCAACAATCAATGGTGAAATTGCTATGGGCTATACCAATCCATATGCAAGTTCAACAGGTCTTAATTTCTTGACGGCTGCTCTTATCTGTTTCGATCCTGCTAATCCACTTAGTGCTGAAGCTTCCGAACAGTTCCAGCTTTTCCAGAAAAATGTTCCTGTTGTGTCTTATAACACAACTCAGATGCAAGGCGCTATTAATTCTGGCGTACTTGAGGCAATGATTCTGGAACATCAGGGATTTGTGAATAACACCGCACTTAGAAATTACAAATTTATACCGTTTGGTGTTAGACATGATAATCCGCTTTACAGTGTAGGTGATGTTTCTGCGGAAAAGACTGAAGCTCTTCAGATTTTTGCTGAATTTGCAACAAATAGCGAAAATCAGAAACTTTCCAAAGAATATGGTTTTGGCGAATACGCAGACTATGTTCCCGAAGTACCTGAAGTTGATGGAAATACTCTTCTGGATGCACAGCAGCTTTGGAAAGATAAGAAAGATAATGGACAGGAAATTGTTTCTGTTTTCATTATTGATACTTCAGGAAGTGTTGACGGAGCACCTTTAAATGAGATGAAAGATTCTCTTATTAATTCGGCTCAGTATATCAATAGTGATCACTATGTGGGATTAGTAACTTACAATAGTACTGTTACAATCAATCTTCCTATAGCAAAATTTGATCTCAATCAGAGAGCCTATTTCAATGGAGAAATTGAATCTTTAAGTGGTAGAGGCGGCACAAGAACATTTGATGCCATTGCAGTTGGACTGAAAATGCTTATGGACGCCAAAGTTGATCATCCTGATGCTAAGTTTATGCTTTTCGTACTTAGCGATGGTAACAGCGATGGTTCGTTAAAGAGCGTAAGTGACTATATCGAGAATTTGAATGTTCCTGTTTACACAATTGGGTACAATGCAAATATCGAAGCCTTAAAAAAGATTTCGGCTATTAATGAAGCGGCAAGTGTTAATGCTGCAACAGATGATATCGTCTACGCTCTGAAAAATCTTTTCAACGCAGAGATGTAATCAAAAATATCAATATCATATTTAAGCTTTAAAAAACCTAAACCCCCAGGCAGATATTCTGCTTGGGGGTTTGACCATTTATTTAGGCCTGTAATTGGTCATTTGTTAATTTTTCGGCAAGTCCTATATATTGGCTAGGTGTTAATTTCATTAAAACTTCTTTATCTTTTTCATTTATTTCAAGATTATTTACAAATTTTCTAATTTCTTCAAGCGTTATTTCTTTACCTCGTGTTAATTCTTTTAACATTTCATAAGCATTATTGTATTTATTTTTTCTAAGAATTGTTTGTACAGCTTCTGCTAAAACTTCTGGTGCCTCTTCTAAATCTTTTTCTAATTTAGCTTTATTTACTTCCATTTTAGAAAATCCTTTAATTGTTTGTTTTACAGAAACAATAGAATGAGCAAATCCTACACCAATATTTCTAAGCATAGATGAATCACTTAAATCACGTTGCATTCTTGATATTTGTAAGTTTGTAGTAAGAGAATCAAAAATTGAATTAGCAATACGAATGTTCGCCATTGAATTTTCATGATTAATTGGGTTTACTTTGTGAGGCATTATAGAAGAGCCTACTTCACCAGAAACAGTTTTTTGCTTAAAATCTCCTCTACTTATATAAAGCCACATATCACTATTAAAATCCATTGTTACGTTATTAAATAACTTCATAAAATTAAATAACATGCAAATCATATCATGTGATTCTATTTGTGTTGTTAATGGATTAAATTCTAATCCCTCTTCATTAATAAATTTCTTACAAACATTTATCCAATCAATTTCTGGATAACTAATTACATGTCCATTAAAGTTTCCAACTGCACCACTAAATTTTGCTTTTAATTTTATATTTTTAATATATTCATATATACTGTTCCATCTATAAACAAATACAGCAAGTTCTTTTCCAACTGTTGTAGGAGTTGCGTTTTGACCATGTGTATGACCAAGCATTGGAATATTAGCAAGCACTTTTGCTTCTTTTTTTACAATACTTATCATTTCATCAATATTTTTTAATAATATATTATTTATAAAATCTGTTATCATTTTTCCATAAGCAGTATTGTTTATATCTTCAGAGGTACAAGCAAAATGAACTAAATAGCAAAACTCTTCAAGAGAATATTCTTCTAATTTTTCTCTAACATAATACTCTATTGCTTTTACATCATGATTTGTTTTACTTTCAATTTCTTTTACTCTTTCAGCCTCTTTTAAATCAAATTTTGATTTTATTTCTTCAAATATTGATGTATAATCTTTTCCTTCTGGATAAATTTCTTTTATATGTAATAAATAATTTAACCAATCTAATTCAACAAATACTCTATATTTTATAAATGCATATTCACTAAAGTATTCGCTTATATTTTCTGTTATATTTCTATATCTTCCATCTATTGGTGATATAGCAAGTAATGAATTTAAATCTTCCATAGCCACTCTCCTATTCAACAACAATCATATCTTCTCTATCTGCTCCAGTTCCAATAAATTTAATTGGAACACCAACTAATTCTTCAATTCTATTTAAGTATTTTTTGGCATTTTCTGGTAAGTCTTCTCTTCTTTTTATTTTGCTTATATCTCCGAAATTTCCTTCAAATTCTTCATATACAGGAGTACATTCTGAAATATATTTAGCATTTGTAGAATATTTCATATTAACATCACCATTATGATTATAAGCTACACATAATTTAATTTTATCTAATTTTCCAATTGTATCTACGTGGTTTATTGCAAGACCTGTTAATCCATTTACCATGGCACTATATTTTAAAGCTACTAAATCAAGCCATCCACATCTTCTAGGTCTTTTTGTTGTTGTTCCATATTCATGTCCTAATTCTCGAATAGTATCTCCTATCTCGTTGTTTTGTTCTGTAATATATGGTCCCTCTCCTACTCTTGATGAATAAGCTTTTAATACACCATAAACTTCACCTAAATATTTAGCGCCAATTCCTGTTCCTGAACAAATACCACCAATTGTTGGATTTGAAGATGTAACATAAGGGTAACTTCCTAAATCTATATCAAGTAATGTTGCTTGTGCACCTTCACAAAGAATTTTTTCTTTCTTTTCAATTGACTCATGTAACATACTTACTGTATCTGTAACATAAGGTTTTAAATATTCAGCATATTCTTTATATTCTTTTATAATTTCTTCACTACAAAATAGTTTATATCCATAATGTTCAAATACAACATTTTTTGATTTTACATTTTCTCTTACTAGAGTTTCAAAGTTATCTGAATACAAATCTTCCATTCTTATACCAGATCTATCTATTTTATCGCAGTATGCAGGTCCAATACCTCTTTTTGTTGTTCCTATTTTATTTTCTCTTATATCTTCTTGTAATTCATCCATTGCAACATGATAAGGCATAATAACTTGTGCTTTATCACTAATATAAAAATTAGAAATATCAATATTGTTTGATTTTAAGTTTTCTAATTCTTCAATTAAAACTTTTGGATTTACTACAACACCATTTCCTATAACTGCTTTTGTACCTTTGTTTAATATTCCTGAAGGAATTAAGTGAAATGCAAATTTCTTTCCATCAACATTTATTGTGTGTCCTGCATTATTTCCTCCTGTACATCTTACAGAAACCTTTGCATCTTGTGAAAGAAAGTCAATAATTTTTCCTTTTCCTTCATCTCCAAAAAAAGTACCAATAACTACATCTACCATAATAACAACTCTCCCTTATAAATTTATTTAGCATCTTGAGGGCAAAATAGAACAAAAAATTAAGAGGATAGTATACTACTATCCTCTATCTATATTTGCTTGCTTTTCACCTATGTTAAATGAATAAGTTATTTCTAACCTATTAGATAAGTATATTTGATTTGAATGTTTAAATTTACGATACATACTTATTCATCTCCGTACTCAAAATACATTATTATTATACAGAATATATTTTTAAAATGCAAGTACTTTTTGTAAAAAATATAAAAAGTTCTGAATTTAAAGTTATATGATTTAGTTAAGTCAAAGTTTTTGTACTATAAATAAAAATTACTATATAATTTTTTTAAAGTTCAGGGCCTAAATGGCGGGCACCAATTTTTTGAAATTTATTTCAAAAATATTGGGCAAAACTTTAAAAAAATTCATATAGTAACTTTTATTTTTTTATATAATTTAAACTTAACTAAATTGCATAATTTTACTCTTGAACTAAATCTAATAATTTTAATATACTCATTCCTACTTTTTCGCCTTTACCTTCATAAGGCCATTCATTTATTGAGTATCCTGGATTATCATTTATTTCAACAATAGCATATTCATCTTTGTTAAAGTCATCTATTATGATGTCTACACCACAGATTTTAGCATCAAATGCTTTTGAAGCTTTTTCAGCTATTTTTTTGAATCTAGTAGGAACAACATCTGTATAGTCTATTGTTTCTCCACCAGTTGAACAATTTGAATTTGTTCTTAAAAATACTCTTTTTCCCTCTGGAATAACTGTATTATAATCATATCCTTGTAACGCTAAATGTTCAATAACTAATTGATCTTTTTTTACTGGTGAACCTGTTAGTCTATGCCATGGTTCATCATTTTTCATATCTATTAGTTCCTCTATAGTTGATTTTCCGTCCCCTACTACACTAGCAGCTCTTCTATGAGCTATACTTAAGCATTTTCCATCTACAACTAAGAATCTATATTCCATTCCTTTTGCATATTCTTCTACTAAAACATTAGTATCAAATTTAAATGCATATTCGATAGCATGTAAAAGATCTTTTTTACTTACTTTTTTATTAAATACTGTTATACCAGTACCATAGTTTGTATTTCTAGGTTTTACAACAGCAGCTTTATTATAGAATTTACTTACTATTTCTTCTATCTCGTCTAGGCTCATATCATTTTCTAATAATACAGCTTGTGGTACAGTTAATCCAAAATCTGCCATAATTTGTTTTGAAATAAACTTATCGTCTGTGATTATAGGGAAAATATAATTATCTCTATCTGTTTTGTTTCCTTCAATAGCAAACTCTTTATGACCATTTAATTCTAATTCAACTATACTTTTTGCTTCATTTAAAATTTTATAGTCAATTCCCTGAGAAATAGCATCTTTTATAAGAACAACAGAAGCTGCAACTAGTTTATGATATTTTTGCATACAATATCTAGTTTCATATCCATCATTCATATATTTTTGGGCTAAATTCATTTTTTCATCATTACTTAATTCTAATTCAGAATCTAATCTTGATTTTTTATTTTTTAATTCTGTTGCAATATTTTTTACACTATCTGCAGATTTTAAAGAATAAAGTTTTGCAACTTTATTTAGTAATTTTATTTCTTCAGATAAAGTATTTATTTCTGTTTTTTCTAAAAGACTAAATATAAATGTAACAAGGAAATATACTTCATCAAGTGTAATTCCATATCTATCTGCGTAATTAACTTTTATATTTGATAGTTCTATATTATTTTTATTAATTTTTAATGTACATTTTCCAAAAACATTTTCAATTAAATTTGATTTGTTTTTGAATTCTTCTTTTAAATTTTTGTATGCATCTTCTAATTTTTCTGGTAAATTACTATTTACATTTTTAATTTCTTCATAATATTCTTTATCTATTGATAAAGTAATTTTATTTGTTAATTCTATATCTTCAAAATTTGAAAATGGCCATACAATTTCTTTTAAATTGTATAATTCAACATATACAACATTTGTTATTTCTTGTAATTTATTATATACATCATTTATGTTTGTGCTAACTGGTGACTTTAACTTTAATATATAATCATTTGTATCTATTTTTATAAAATTATTTTTTTCTTTATTTCCGAAAGCTTTTGGATAAGCAGCATTTGAAATTTTTCCTTGGCGGCTTAATCTTAAAAGATTTCTTTCTATACTAATATTAAATTTTTCTTGTTTCATATTTATTCTCTCTTTTCTCTACAATTATTTAAAATTAAATTAAATCATTTTGAACATACTCTAATGCTCTTATGCTTGGAACTCTTTCATTTCCTTCTGCAGTATTTCCAGGATTAATAGAAACATTTAAAGCATTAATCTTTTCTAAAGTATGATAAATTATTGTTTTATCTTCTTTTCTATTTACATACTCTTTTAATTCTTTTGTATTTTCCTCGATAACATTATTTAACTCTGAAAATAATTCTGTAGATTTGCAATTCAAGTAATTAAACTCTACATTTTTGCTTTCTATATTATTACTATTATTAAATTCGATTTCTAAAACAAATGTAGGTGCTTCTTGCAAGTCACCTTGAGAATTTAATATTTCATAATATCCATCTATAGCTATGCTTACATCCAATTTTTCTTTTTGAAGTTCTTTAATGGCATTTACTACAGCATTAAAACTGTGTATATTTCTACAATCCACTTCGTAGATTAGTTTTATTTTATTTTGATTATTAACATTATATGCTGCCCTTATTGATGATTTGATTAGCTCTTTTCCTATACCTCTAATCCTGTTATTATTTTTATTTACAGCGTTCATTTTTGTTAATATTCCAGAAATAGTTAAAACTGTTTCTCCGCAAGTTGGAAAATATGGATTATCACTTATTGATTTATTGTTTTCAATTTTTATTGTAGTAACACCTAAAATGTCTTCATTTCCATATTCATCTTTTTGAGTTGCTAGCATTATTGGATATTTTAAAATATTATCTAAAATGTTACTTATGTTTGGAATATGAATAAAATCCTTGTTTCCAACATAATTAACATCATAGAAATATGCTAAATTAAATATCATATCTCTAACTAAGTCTTTGTTTTGAATTGTTTGGAATAAATAAAATTTTGTATCTGGCAATGCCGGATTTTTCTTAATAAACTCTCCTGTTTTTTCCTCCATTTCTTCAATATAAGTTTTGAAAATATTCTGCTTGGGACCCTCTGGGGAGTGACCACTACTAGAAGTATTTTCTTTTTTGTGTCTTTTCTTTTTCATAAAAACTCTCCTGTTTTATAAGATCGTATAAATAGTATATAAAGTAAATTTTGGACAAATTTGCTTATATATCCATTCCTACAAGACTATAATACTCTCAATTTAGCTAAAAAGCAAATTGCAAATTAATTCAATTTACTATTGATTTAGCTCAAAAACTTGATATAACTGTATATCTTATTATTTTTTTCATTCAAAATTATGGATTTATCTCGTTTTTTCTCCTATTTTCGTTGCATAAGATTTACCATTTCAGTAAACATAACAAAAGAGTGTACAACGTTATGTACACTCTTTTCTATAAATATTTTTTTATTTTCTTTTTTTCCTATATATTCCAACAACTACACCAATTATTATAATTAATATTGGTACAAAGAAGGTTATCATAATAACGACTTTATTTTCTGTTTCTGTAGGTAAATATGTTGAATTAGCCATATCTTTTCTAATTGTTAGACTGTTACCTTTATCTCCTAAATAAGACATTGCATTTATAGTAAAGTCTTTATTGCTTCCTAAATAAGATAAAGGATAATTTTGACTTACTTGTTCTATTTTATAGTCACTAACAAAACTTCCAGATGCAACTAAAACCATTTTTGAATTTGTAGTTACTTCTTCTCCTGCCTCATTAGTAGTAGTTATTGCTTTTGTTAATAATGAGCTGATTTCAGATTGACCTTTTTCTCCTGTTGATATTGCAGTTGATAATTCTGAATTTAAATCTGAAATAAATATAGATTCTTCAGATGATGATAATAAAGTTTCTTTTGAAACATTCATACTTTCTAGTTCACTATCATCTTTAAATTTTAATCTAGCAGAATATACAAGCCACATATAACTATCTGTATAAATATCTTGTGTAATTTCGCTTGTGCTAGATATTTGTGGCATAAATACAAATGGTGCATTAGACATTGATTGATTTTCAGCATATTCTAAAATATATCCATTATCTACTGAAACTCCATATTCGTCTAATATTTGTTTTATGTTTGGTAATTCTGTACTTTCAGATACAGTATCCATTGAGAAATATATATTTCCACCTTTATTTATATAATCTTTAATTGCTTGTGTTTCTTGTTCTATAAAATCTGTTGTTGGCGACATTATTGCAAGTATATTACAATCATCTGGAACACTTCCAGTTGTAATTAAATTAAGGTAATTAACTTCAAATGCTTCATTTTGTAAATAAGATGTAAGTACTTGCATTTCTTCTGCTTTAAATTCTTGATGTCCTTGTAAGAAATAAACTTTTGGTTTATTTTCAACACTTAAAGCAAGTATTGAATTTGTAATTGTTTGTTCTGTAACATCAACACTTTGATAAGTTGTATAATCATAAGTAGAAAATTCTGTAGAGCCATCTATTACCTTTTCAGATTCTCCAGATTTTATTATTAAAATATAGTATCCAGATTTTAAATCATATTCTTGAACCATATTATAATTATTTTCTTCATTTATTACTTCATATTTTATTTTGCTATTTGCCTCTCCATATTGTTTTAAAAGTTTTATTAAATTTCCATCTTCTTCAAAACCATATGCATATATTGTTACATCTTCTTCAATTTTTCCAATGGCTTCTTTAGTTGTATCTGATAATGTATATATTTTATTTTCAGTTACATCTATTTCTGGTAATTCTAATGATTGAGTCCAAAGATTTATGCAAATATAAGCTGCAAATAAAATTAAAACTAATAAAATTGTTACTGTTTTATTAACAACCCAATTTTTTCTAAATTTTAAAGAAATTTTTTCTTTTAAAGTTGTTTTTTCTTGTATAACATCTTGTTTTTCTTTTTCCATTAATACTTTCTCCCTTCTATTTTACACTCTTTCTTCTTTGTAACACTAGTATTGTAAGCAATACAAATAATACTGTAAAAGAAACAAATGTGATAACTTCTGAAACAGCAAATATTCCACTTGGGAAATTATCAAATTTATATATTAATGAAAATATTTCAAATGTTTCAAAGATTCCGCCTATTTCTGGTAAAAACCACATTGCTAAAAATACACCAATTGTTAAGACAGATGCTACTATTTGGTTCTCTGTAATACTAGATGCGAACATACCAAATGAAATGTATGCTAAGCTTAATAATAGAAATCCAAATAATGTGTTTAAAGCTACAACTATAGATGGGTCTCCAAAATGTTTTAATATTGCAAAATACATTAATGTAAAAGCTTCTGTAATTATCATAACAATAGCAGCTGCAAAAAATTTTCCAAGAACAACAGAAGTAATACTTCGTGGTGAAGTTAATATTAATTGTTCTGTTCCACTTTTTCTTTCTTCTGAAAACATTCTCATTGTTAATACAGGTGTTATAAATGTTAGGATTGTAGCTCCATTATAAAATAAATATTCAAAGTTTAATATTTGTCCTTGATATATTGTTGAATAGAAAAATATAGTAAATATAAATAAAAATAATCCTATAAAAATATATCCTATTGGAGATAAAAGATAGCTCTTTAACTCTTTTTTCATTACTGCAAGCATTATTCGTTACCTCCTTTATCTGAATTTTCAGTATTTTTTTCTGCACTACTATTCTTTTTTGCTTCCTTTTTAGCTTCTTTTTCGGCTTGTTTACGTGCTTTTGCCTCTTTTTTGGCTTGTTTTCTATTTTCTTTTTCTTCTTTACGTTTATTTTCTTCTTCTCTTAAATTTTCTATTTCTTTGTTATATTGCATTTTCTCAACTTCTTTTTGGCTATATTCCTTTCTACCATCAACAAGTTTCATAAATGCATCTTCTAATGAATTTTCTAAAGCTGTTAATTCTAAAATAATAATATCTTCTTTTGCGCAGAATTTACTTATTGTTCTTCTTATATCTGAATTTACAGAAGATTCAACAAGATATTCTTTAGTTTTATCTTCATTTTCTTTAACAAATTTAATTTGTTCTATTTCTTTAACTTCATCTTTTATTGTTTCGAATTTGTTATTTTCATCTTCTATAACAATTTTTAATACAGTTTTATCTGATGTATTTTTTTCTAGATTTTTTGGAGTATCTACTGCAACTATTTCTCCTTTATCTATAACAATTATTTTTTCACAAATCTGACTTATTTCAGGAAGAATATGTGAACTTATTAATACTGTATGATCCTTTTTGAAAGATTTTATTAATTCTCTTATTTCAACAACTTGCTTTGGATCTAAACCAACAGTTGGTTCGTCTAATATTAATATTTTAGGATTTCCAACTATTGCTCCTGCTAAGCTGACTCTTTGTTTATAACCCCTAGATAAATTTTTTGTTAAATTGTTTTGAACTTTATCTAAGCCAGTTTCTAATATTGCTTTTTGAACAGCTTCTTTGCGCTCTTTCTTTGGTATCATTTTTAGCTCTGCCATGTATTGTACAAATTCTTTTACTGTTAAATCTGAATATAATGGTGTACCTTCTGGCATGTATCCAATTTGAGCTTTTACTTTTTTTGGCTTTTGGTCTACATTATAGCCACCAACTATTATTTCTCCAGATGTTGGTTCAATAAAACCAGTAATCATGTTCATAGTTGTTGTTTTTCCAGCACCATTACGTCCAAGAAAACCAACTATTTCTCCTTCTTTGACTTCGAAATTGATATTTCTAACTGCATAGAAATTACCATATTTTTTAGTAACATTTTTTACTTCTATCAAAGTCTTGTCCTCCTTTATTTAGTAAACTTTTAATTAATAAAATTTATATTAATTTTTTATATATAAAACCTTAAAATAAACTTAAAATTAAGGTTAAATATCGTTTTTTCTAATTAATTTAGTAATCTTCCTTAAAAATTATTAAACTTGCAATTTTTAAAGCTTAACAAATTCTGCTTTCAATGCTTTTATTTTTATTCCTTCGTCTGAAAACATTTTTTCATGTTCTGTAACAATATTTTCTTCAAATATTGGCTCATTATGAAGATCATAAGTTTTTGAAATAATTTTAAATCCAGATTCTTCGAAATATTCTAAACTTGCTTCAAACAATTCGTCTGAATCTGTTTTAAAATATATTTGACCATTTGGTACTAATATTTTTTTGTAAGATTCTAACTGCCTTGTATGTGTTAATCGTTTTTTATTATGTTTTTTCTTTGGCCATGGATTACAAAAATTAATATATATTCTTTCTATCTTATCGTTTTCGTCAAATACATTTAAAATTTGTTCTACATTTGCTCTAATTAGAAATAAGTTTTCAGGATATTCGTAGTTATATGCATTTTCAATGTTTCTTTTTGAAAGTCCAAGCATAGCCTCAATCATATCTACTGCAATATAATTTATGTTTTTATGTGTTGATGCTAAATTGGCTATAAAACTACCTTTTCCGCATCCTAGTTCAATATGTAGAGGAGCTTTATGTGAAAACTTATTTTGCCATGTTCCTTTAAATTCATCTGGTTTATCTATATAAAATTTTGAATTTTCTAATTCTTCTTTTGCCCATTTTTTTCTTCTAATTCTCATTTCTATACCTCTTTTAATGCTTTTTATATGTATCTGTATACAATTTGTCTGATTTAACTATTCTTCCATTTTCATCTCTATATACTCTATATGATTCTACTACCAAAGCAGTAGAAGTGTTTTTTATTGTTTTACTTTCAATTGATAAGTCATATCTATCGTATTCTTCATCTGTTCTTAAACCATATACTTTAATTGTTGCTACTCCACCACTAACAGAAGCTTCTAATTTGATTGGATAATCTCTTCTATTTTCAAATTTAAAGTCTGTAGATCCCCATACAACTGTTGCATCTTTTCCAGCATCTGCATATGATGGAACAAACATATGATTTCTTCTTTCTTCTATTAACATTCCCGCTTTAATAACTGCATTATATAATGTTGTAGAAATTTGGCAAATTCCTCCACCTAGTCCATCTACAACTCCTCCATCTTGATATATAGCAGCATTTTTATAACCAGCATCTATTGTTCTTTTTCCAACTACTTTATTGTAAGAGAAAATTTCTCCTGGCATTACAACAGTACCATCAATTTTACTTGCTGCCAATCTTAAATTAGTAGTTCTATCTATATTACTTGCGACATATTTTGTAGAGAATGCCCCTAGTAAATCTGGAAATGCTTCTTTTCCTAAATCTTGAACTGTTACTTCTGCCTTTGTATAATTTAATCCAATAGCATATTCTTCTGCATCTGGATTTTCATTAATAAGATTTTGTGCACTTTCTATATCGAAATCTACTCCTGTTATTTCTGGAAATACTGCATATGGTTCTGTAGTAAAATAAGCATTTTGTACTTCTCTATAAACATCTGCATGTATAGGTTCTAAATTTATTGCCTCTGGATATTTTACATATGTTGGGATTTTTATATATTTATTGGAATAGCTAATATCTTGAATTGCTTCTACTATTTCCTTTTTTAATTCATCATATAAAATTCCAGCTCCATTTACTCCATTTGTAATAATAAGTTCATCATCTTCAATATAGTATGCTGCTTGCTCTAATTGATCTGGTAAAAATGTTTCTATTGATTCTAAATAGTATGTTAATAATTCATCATTGTATGTTAAAACTGGTTCAATATTTATGTTTGCCATAAGAACATTTATATATTGCCATATGTTTTCAAAAAAATTACCAGTTTTCCCTATTTCTAATGCAAATTTAACAGAAGACTCTATATCAAATTTTGCTTCAATTTGTTCTACTTCTAAATAATAATTCGAGTTCTTATAAACAAGCTCAATATGATCATTCATTTTAGAATCTAATTCAGATTTAACAAGTGCTATTGCTTCATCTTCTTTTAATCCAGATACATTAACACCTTTAATAAAAACTCCAGTTTGAATTTTATCTGAGTTTTGTTTATTAGAATAAAACATCATAGTTATAGCAATAAAAAGTCCAATAACAATTGCAACTAATGTAATAAATACAACAGCTATATTATCATGTTTAAACATTTTAAATACTTGTTTTGTATTACCATTAAATAATCTAAATTCTGGCATAATTTTTCCTCTATTTATTTTGCAAATTCTTTCATATTATATTTTAAAAAAATAGATAAATCAATATAAAATAAAAACTTTAATCATTTAAAATTAGACAAAAAAGAAGTCTCTTAAAATTTAAGAGACTTTCTAAATATTTTATGTAATATTATTCACCTAACTTATCAGCTACAACTGAATGATCTGAGTCATCACTATCATCCTTTGTAACTATAAATCCTGTAGAAATTGGTCTTGTTTTATGAGCCCCTGTACTATCTATAGGATCATTAACTATTGTGTCTCCTACAACTAATACGCTAGATGTACCACCATCTAAGTTTGCAGCATTATAAGCTCCATAATCTTGTAATATATCAATTAGGTCATCCATATCTGCACCTGTTTTTGTTCCTTTTCTACCATTAAGAACTAAAAATAGCACAATACCGTCTTTTCTTTGGGCAATAGCTGTTCTTGGAGCTGTTCCCCATCCGCCATTTCCTAAAATTTCTGAAGGTTTTCCGTTTACAATTAGAAATGGTCCAAAAGTAACTGCATCTCTTATGCCTTGCTTTTTAGCTTCAGCAGTAGTACATTTTGCACTAAGTACTAATTTGTCTTCTTCTGTAAATCCGATAATTCCACCAGCACCATTATATATTTTTTCAGTTACGTATTTTCCATTACAAACAGTAATTCCAAGTGGAGAACCACCTGTGCTATTAAAGTTTGGATCGTCAAATCCTCCACCATTTATTGCAATTAAAGCATCATGATTTTTTGCCATTTTAGTTAAGTACTGTCCAGAAACACCTAAGTTATCTGTTACGACAGCTTGTATTCTAGATGGGTCATATACCGCAACCAAATATCCATCATATGTTTTTCCAGATATTTCAATTATTTTATAATCATTGTTGTTTTCATCTCTTTCTAGAATAGCTCTTTCATATTCGTTTTCGTATTCTGTAACTTTTGTGTTTGTGCCTATATTTATAGCACTTGCATCTGTTGATTCTCCAGATTCAACAACTCTATTTTTATCTAATATGTAATTTATTGTATCTTCATCATAAAACCATGTTGCAAAATATCTATGTGTCATTGTTGTCATTGCTGTAGTAACAAGCCATTCTCTAAAGCCAGAATATGGTCCATATAACAAAAATAGAACAAATATAATACCAGCAGTTCCAAGCGAAAATAATACTGTAAAAACATTTGCAACTATATTTTTCTTTTTACTTTTTTTAGTATTTTTCTCTTTTTGAGGTTTTCTATTTCCTTCAATTCTTGTTCTTCTAACTAATCTTACTCCGCCAAGTTCATCTAATTCGTCTAACTCAGCCTCATCTATTGTACTGTTTTTCATATAAATTCCTTTCTTTGCACATGTATATTAATTTTAATTAACAGCATTATTTTATACAAAAAATATATGTTTGTCCATACCAATTTTTAGAAAATAAAAATATTAAGGAAAAATAAATATTTTTGTCTAATTTTCTGGTAATTCATTTTCTTTTTCTGAATCATGTTGTAATTGTGAATCCATAATGCTTTTTATTTCATTTTCTAATTCACTATTCTTTACCCCACTTTTCTTTACAAGTTCTATTATATCTGAAAATGTATAGAACATATCTTTTGTATGTTTATTATTAAATATAACACCAGCTGTTTTTTGACCTTCTTTTGATTTTTGAATTTTTAATTCTTTTAAAACATTTAAATTATCTGATATTTTTTGTTCATCTATTGGTGTATTAGAAAAAACATTCTCTTTTATTGAATCTCGAATATTTTTTACAGATTCTAATAAATCTTGATTTGCTAAATCGTTTTTGTCTAATAAATATGTTTTTTGCAATTGTATATTAAATATAGTGTTAAATATTTCATCTTGTGCACTCTGTGGATATTCTGAAATTAATTTTTTAATTTCTTCTGAAAATTCCTTATAAGAAAAAACAACACTTCTGCTATCTATTGGTTGAGTTACAGATACACCAGCTAAATGATATGGTAGTTCATCTAGTGGCACTTCTCCTTCTTGATGATAAAATTTTCCATATTCAAATTTAGACTTTGCTTCTTGTACATATTTTTTATTTTCAATTTCTCTTTTTTGCTTTTGAACTATATTATAAGTAATTTTTGCAGTACTATTTTCAAAGAAAATAGCTGCCTTTTTTTCATTATTTTTAACCATATCAAGTCTTGCATTGCTTAAAATTTCAGAATTAGCTGATAAAATTGATTGATTATATTTTGCATTTTCTGTTTCATTTACTAATTCAGAAATTGCACCTGTAATTGCATTATAAGCTTCTTGAATTTTTGAAATATTTTTACTATCAATTTTATATGTTCTGTCTAATAAATTTTCTGTTGTTTCTAATATAAAGTTTTCTTTTTGACTTGCTGGAATTAATGGCAATATATTTTTTATATCTGCTATATATTTATCAAAATTAATTTTTCGTGTTCTTTTATCTATATCTGCAGAGTAAGATACTCCTTTTATTTTATATGGATTTTCTGCATCATCTAAAATTGTGAAATAATTACAATTTTTAACATTGTTTCTAATATCTTTTGAAAATTCTTTAGTTAATTCTATATCTTTTATATCATTTAAAGTCAAAGTTTTTCCTAGAGGTACTTCTTTATTATTTAGTTTTACACTTAAATTTTGTAATCCTTTTTGATAATTTACTTCTAACTTTGTTCCGCCTTTTAATAGAATAGTTTGTTTTGCATATTTTACTTCTTGTTCTAAAAATTCACCATTTTCGTCTAGTTCAACTAAAAATACTTGATTATCCCTTTTTTCAATATACCTATTATCTCCAATAGATTTGTATTCTGAACTAATTGTATTTTTCTTTCTTTCCATATCTATTTCAGATAAATTTTGTATTTTAGGAAGCATAGAAATTATTGAACTATTTATATTTCTAAAATTACTAACATTTCCAAAAAACTTAATATTATATTTATTTAAATAATTTTCTAATTCATTATTATCTAATTGAGCCTTTTGTGATATTTTAGCAATTGTTTCAATATATTGAGTAATGTTCATATCATCTTTTAAATATTTATCTAATAATTTGCCTATTACATTAGAGTTTTCTTGTTGTGTTATATCTGAATTCTTTATTTTAGGATGAGTTGTTGTTATTTGTGTAATAACACCTCTTTTACCTTGCGTTTTAATAATTTCAGCTTTTGGAAGCATTTTTTCTATCAATTCTTGTTTTCTTGTTTTTTTTTCTTCTGCACTATATCCAATTAATATATGTGACTTTTCTAATATTTGCTCTGCTGCCATAATTCCTGTTTGCTTTTCCCATTCTGCTATTTTTTCATAATTAAAATTAGCTAGAAACTTTCTTATATTAAAACTTTTTATTAATTGGTTAATTGTTTTACTTGCATTTTCTAAATTTAACTTTAATTTGTTTTCGCCCGCTTCATAAAATTCCATATTAGCAGTCATTTCTGAAATTTTTCCAGCAATTATCTTTTGACACATATCTAAAACTTGTGATTCTACGTTTTCATAGTTCTGTTTCGAAGTTTTATATATTTTATCTGCTTTTTCTGCAATTTCAGGTGTTTCGCCATTTCTTTCAAGTAATTCTTTTTCTAATTTGTTAGATGTATAATCATGAAAAATATTTAAATTTTTATAAAACTGTTTTATATCTGAAATAGTAGATTTTCCATCATAATTTACTAAATTTAGTAATTGTTCATTAAATATATCTGGTTTTCCAGTAAGATAAGCTTTTATTATTAAGTCTCCTAAATTTTCATGCAAAAATTGTATAAATTCAACATTTTCAGAATATGAAGTTGCCTTATTTATTGCCATTCCTTTCATATACTCTGTTAAACCTTCATTTAAGAATGTGGGAAAATATTTACCTATGTCTGTTATTAGATGAAATGTTTCATGAACATTTGTATCTTTTATAGAATCAGCATCTAATATAGTAGACAACTTAATTTTATTAGTTCCACATGTGTAGTATCCAAGCCAACTTGGATGCTTTTCCATCTCTTCTTTTGGCATAGATTCAATAATAAGTTCTTTTATTTGAGAATTCAATTGTTTTCTATCTATCCAACGTTTAAAATTCTTTTCACCAAGCATGTAAAATATTCTAGCGAAACATGCTTTGGTCATATCTTTGAAACTATCTGATATTTTATCATTATTTTCTAAAGTTCGATTAATATTTGGTTCAATAGATTTTAAATCCTCTCTTTCTTTTTCCATTGTATCCTCCACACATTTAGTTTTTATGTATCTTTATGCTAATCTAAATATTTTTTTCTTTCAAATCTATAAACTGGTACAGGTTCTCTTTTATGCTTAGATATCTTATTTCTTCTTTCGATATTTTCCATAGCAGTTTTATCTGTTTTTCCAGTTTCTATATATTCGGCAATTTGCTTATATGTTACTCCCATTTTTTCTTCATCTGTTTGTCCACCAAGTCCATCATTTGGAGCTTTATGAATTATTTTGTCTGGAACTCCTAAATATTCTCCAATTGCCAAAACTTCATCTACTGTAAAATTTGCTATTGGATTAAAATCAGATGCACTATCTCCCCATTTTGTTGTATATCCTACCATTGCTTCACACAAGTTTCCTGTTCCAATAACTAAATATCCAAGTGTTTGAGCAATTGCATATAGTGTTGTCATTCTTAATCGTGGTTTTATATTTATTTTTGAATCTTTATTTAGTTCTATATTGGATAATGAGCCATTTATAGTATTTTCCAACTCGTTATATGTATTTGTTAAATTCACTTCTAAAAATGGAACCTCGAATGTTTTAGATACTAATCTAGCATCTTCCAAATCAGTTTGAATTGAATTACATGGCATAGCAACTGTAAAAACTCTATTTTTTCCTAAAGCCTTAGTTGCCATTGCAATTACTGTAGCAGAATCTTTTCCGCCACTATTTCCAACTACAACTCCTTTTGCTCCTATTTTTTCTACATGGTCATGTATCCATTTTATTGCATTTTCAGCCTCTTCAATTAATTTCATTTTCTCTAACATTAGGTTGTCCTTTCTAATATAAATTATTTTCTTTTATATAATAATAAACTTCATCTGGAGTCAAATATCTGATTGATTTGCCTCTTTTAATTTTTTCTCTTACAAATGTAGAACTAATATTGCTTCTTATATTTTCTTTTAATTTTATAAAAGAATCTTTATGTTTTAGTAAAAAATCATCTTGATTTATAATATCATCCATACTGTCTTCATCACGTTCTAAAACAAGAATTTTGAAATCTGTTACTAGTTTTTCTGCAGATCCCCATTTAGATATTTCTTTTAAATTATCTGTTCCTATTGTAAAACAAATTATATTATTTGGATATTGATTCTGCAATAATTCTAATGTTTCTATTGTATGTAATTGTTTTTCTTGCTTTAACTCGATATCTGATACAATAAAATCTTTGTTTTTATCGCAAACTAATTTAAGCATATTATATCTATGCTTATTTTCTAATAAACCTGCTTTTTGATATTTTGAATTTACTGGTACAAATATTACTTTTTCTATATTTTCATATTCATTAACAATTTGTTGTGCTAACGAAAAATGTGAATTAAGAGGAGGATTAAATGATCCTCCAAAAATTGCTAAAACTTTTTTATTTTCCATAAAACATCCTTTACACAGTTTCCTTTTTTAAGAAACGTGATTTTACTTTATCTATAAAACTAAATATATATTTATCTTTTAATACTATAAGCATTGCAATATAAGTTATAGCTCCAGCAGCTATTTGAGAAATAATAGAAACTATATTAAACAAGTACTCCTTACTTAAAGACATATTTATAGCTAAATTATATATACACTCTGTAATTGCATTTACATTTAAAATACATTTCACAATAAAGCATAATACAAACATTACAATAGATGCAAAAACGTATTTCCAACATAATTGTATTAATTGTCTAATTGTTATTTCTTTTTTTACATGATTATACTGCAGAGCATCTACTACAAGTTGAGATAATACAGTTGCTATTGCAGCTCCAACAGATTGATATAATGTTATTAATATATAATTTAATATAAAATTAACTATTGTCCCAATTGTTACTGAAAATGTATATTCTTTTTGCTTTTTTAATGGAAGCAAATATTGTGTTCCTAAAACATTTGCAAGTCCCATTAATAACACCATTGGACTTAATATATAAATTATAGTATTTACTTTTTCATATCCAGGGCCAAAAAATACTGGAACAAATGAATTTGAAATACTTGCTATTCCAAGCATAATTGGAAATGATAAGAAAAATGTAAAGTTAAAAGACATTTTCATATATGCTTTTATTTGTTTTTTATCGTTATTTGCAAAAGCATTTGCCATTCTAGGTATCATTACTATACCTAAAGAATTTACAACTGTAAGTAATAACCTAATTACCTTATGTCCTTGTTCATAATATCCAGTTTCGGATTTATCTTGTACTAACCATCCAATCATTGTTGTATCTAATATTTTGTATATTTGATTTGCTATTTGAGGAATAAATAGCATAATTATATGTGGCAGGTGTCTTTTTACATTTATATTATCAACTTTTATTCCTTTAAAATATTTTGGTAAGTATAACCATAAAGACATGTTTCCGATTAAATCTGCTAAAGAATATATTAATGTAAACTTAGCTAAATCTTCTCTTGTTTTAACTAAAAGAAAGACTAAACTTACACTACAAACCCTTACTAAAACATTTCTAATAACTGTTTTTTTAAATTCTTCTAATCCTTGGAAAAACCAACTAATATCAAATGCAGCAGCTATTAATTCTAGCATTAAAATTTGATAATATATTTGATATTCTTTTCCTCTTACAAAAAGAAAAACATAAAATACTGATGCTATAGCAATTGTTATAAATCTAAATATAACAATCTCTATAAAAGTCTTTTTTCTTTTTTCTGGATATTCTTGACTATATGCTATTTCTCTTTGTCCATATAATGCAACACCAAGTGATCCAAATAATATGAAATATGTAACTATAGCATATGTGTAACTATAAATTCCATTTCCTTCTGCACCTAATACTCTTGATAAATATGGAGTTGTAATTAATGGTAATATTAGTGTTAAAACTTGATATACCATGTTATATATATAATTTTTTGCAATACTTTTTTTAGCCATATATTTTTGTATGAATTCTCATACTCTCCTTATACATAAATTTAGATTTTAAGGATTTATCTATAAACCTTTAACCCATTTATTTACTGCTTTTCTGTTTTTTAATATTAATACTTTATTTTTATTAATTCCTTTTAAATTTTCTACTATTATATTTCTTTTAGTTTTGTTATATTTTAAAACATAAAAGAAAAATTCTTTATCTATTTTTTCTTTGCAACCTGGTATTTCTGTTTTTTCTATTCCTTTATTTTTAAAATATCTACCTATAATTCCTTTTAATTGAGCAATAGTAGAAAAATCTAACCATATTATTAAATCTGCACATTCTAACCTTGTTTTTAAAGTAGATTTATATGTTCCATCAATAATCCATTCATCTTTTTCTACTACATCTAAAATACTTTTATCTCTTTCAGATTTATCACGTATTTGCCAATTTTCTGAATAATGCAGGCCATCTATATGTGTAGCTTTTATATGAAATATTTCAGATAATTTATTTGCGAGTGTTGTTTTTCCTGTTCCAGGAGCTCCAATTATTGCTATTTTTTTATACATAATTTTCCTTTTACATCCTAATAATTTTCTTTTATATATTATCACTAACAATAACTTTTTACAATAAAAAAACATAAAAAAAGCGGGGCTGGTATTATTCAAGCCCCTCGTTTTTGCGCTATCTTTTTTTATCTGGTCCTGAAGAAATCTACATACTCTTTCTTAACAAATGTGAGAGCATAATGTGCGCCGGATCGTGTACAACTTATATCATTCTGAACACATACATAATCCTTTTCCAGAAGAAAATTCATAGCCAGCTGTTTATGATCATTGCCCTCGTAATCGCTGAGAATAAGTGTGATTACCTTGTTCTCAAGCTGCGATTCCAGCTTTTTCATGAACTCGTCTGCAGCGTCTTTTTTACGCTTTTCCCGTTCACGATTTTCTTTTTCTCTTTCCTCTCTCAGCTTTTCTTCAAGCTTTCTCTGCTCATTTTCTTCGATTAACCGTTTTTCTTCCCTTGTTTTGAATAATTGCATAGTGTTTCTCCTTTTTTATGTTATTGAAGATGCGCTTATATAAAAATACGCTAAATATATTATAACACAATTTACATAATGTTGCAACTGCTGGTTTATAGTATACTTTTATTTCAATTATATTAAAATTTATAGTAATAATTTTTTACATTACTAAGAACAGCTTCTAAATGAACAATTTCATTATTTTCATTTACAACTAATATATTTGGATATGTCATCATCATTTGTTCATTAGAAAATGTACTTTCTACTAACTTATCTACATCGCTTTTTTCAATCCCATTAATATTTATATTATATTCTGAAGCAACTCTTACTAAAAAAGAGTCTAAAGCATAACATGTAAGCATTCCATCCAGTGTCATAAAAAGTGTAATTGCAGTAATACTGAATTTTAATAAAAAGTTTGATACTTTATTAATTACCAATTCTATACAATTATCTAAAAATGGATTAACATAGTTTATTAGAATTATTGATAATACTCCCCACATTACTGCATAATAAAGACATGTTCTTCCATGGATATTTAAGAAATCGTTTGAATAATCCCACCATTTTACATGTAAAAATATTTCTCCTATATAACTTGAAAAATATTCTACTAAACATCCTAGAATCATTCCATAACAAAATAGTTTTATATTTTGCTTTTTATATTTCTTTAATGAGAATATTAAAATAATTGCGGCTATACCATATACTATGCAAAATGGTCCATATAAAAAGCTTTTTCTACTTTCTAGCATTCCTTTAGTGAAAACTCCATATACAGTTTCCATAAAAAAACCAATTATGCTATAAATTATAAAATAAATTAAAATTTTCCAAATAATATTTTTCTTCATGGAAGGTATTATTTGCAAAAATTTGGATTTTATACTATAAATTATTATTTGTACGAGTATTGAGAATAAATATTTTTTGAATTTATATAATTCAATATTAGAAATTAATTCTTAGTAGTATTTCAAGTAATATAATTTATTCATTACGAATTCTTGGTATTCCGTCGTATTTTATAGTAGAACTAATTTTTTAAGAAAACAGCGCCCTCAAAAAACAAGTTTGAGATTCCCTCTTTTCTAAAAAATGTTCTACTAATAAAATACTTTGTTTACATTCGAATTCTTCACTCATAAGTTATATTACTTAAAATACTTTCTAATTAGCAAATTTTTATTAAATTATATATTATTTCTAATCATAAAATATTTTTGAAAAACTCACACAAATAGCAATTTTCAAAAGTGAAAGTGATTTACATTTTAGTAAATCACTTTTCTGAAATAGTATTTAGTTTTCTTTTCTATTTGATTTTAAAAATGTTACTGCAATTAACATTATACTTATACCAACTACTGTAAAGATGGCTGTTCCTGTTCCACCTGTCACTGGTAAATTAAATCCTGAAGTATTTTCTACTTGTAAGTTTACTTCTGGGATTGTTGCAATTACTTCTGTTGTTATATCTCCTGTTTCTTCATTTACTTTTTCTTGTACTATTTCATTTTCTTTAATTTGAATTCTTACTAATTTATTTTTTTCTTTATCTTCAACTGTCCATGTTATTGCACCAAATTCATCACATATAGCATTTATTTCCACTTTTATTTCTTCCCTTAATTTGTTGTATCCTTCTGGTGATTTTGTTTCTTTTAAATAATATGTTCCAGCAGCTAAACTATTATAACTTGCATGCCCTACTTCATTTATTATATTTCCTTCTGCATCTTTTATTTCGTCTGTTGTTATTGTTGCAATTAATTTTCTAGTTGAATTTTTGATTGGCAATAATGAACCTGCTTCTTTTATATATTCTGGTCCATCATATATTTCAAATTCTGCTCCACTTAAATATTTTATTTCATCTGTTTCAGATTTTAGTTCTGCTATTTTATTTAAGATTAAATCTATTGTATAAGTATATGTTATTTGTGTCGTTGTTTGAGCTTGTTTATCACTATGGTATGGATCGTTTGAATATTTTAAATATGCTTCATTTGTATTTGGTGTAGTTCCTACTTCTCCCTTTCCATTTAATTTAGCGTTATATGTTACTATTACATCTTGTCCTTTTTTTACTACCCCTTCATTCATTTGTCCTACTAAGTCATTTAATTCTATTAATATTATTGTTTTTCCATATTGAGATTGTCGATATTCTTGTGAATATTCTTTACCTTCTTCTTCAAAATATGATTTATAAGTTTCATAATTTTCCGCTGAAATTACTGTTGATGTAATTGAATAATTTTCTTTTTCTGATTGTAGTCTTGTTTTGGGATATTCATTTTTACCTAGCATTACTTTTATTGATTTATTATCTAAATCAAATCCTTTTGCTAAAATATCTACTATCTCAAATTTATATTTACTATAACTATCTGTTTCTGGTATATATGATTTTAATTCAAATCTTATATCATAATCCTCTGCGTTATAGTTTTCAGTTTTTTCTTTATATGTTGCTGTATTTCTTTTTTCGTCTTCTATATATTGAGCTGGATTTTCTTCATTTGTTCCAGTACCCTCTACTATACTTTTTATATTATTCCCAATCACTTTTTTCTTTAGAGTTGGAATTGATGATTTCACTTCCATAGTTACATCTTGTACTACATCTATTAAATATCTACTATAGGCATCATCTTTTTCTTTTGTTTCTGCATCTATTACTATGTAGTATCCTGCCTCTAATTCTGTTATTTTATAGTTACTACTTCTTACCTTTCCATCTATATCTTTTTCCTCAATTAATGTATTTGTTCTTTTGGTTAAATTTATATTATTATCTAAAAGATATTTTCCTACTACATTTGTAAATTCTCTTATAACATCTCCATCATTATCATTTCCTTGCAACTTATATGCTACATCTTCTGCTGTTTCACAATTTTTATATAATTCTGGATTTTGAACTTTTAATAGCTCAATTATTTTATCTCCATGTGTTTTTTCTTCTCCATTTTCTGTTGATATTTTCTTTTGTAATTCTGGTCCCCATTCAATATTTGATAATATCGGTGTTTTATTTCCTTCATCATCTTCTTTTTCATAATAATCGCCTTGAAATACTCGATATGAATTATATGTATGTCCAGACTTATCATTCTCTATTGTTATTGTATATAATCTTTTTCCTGTTTCTGGATTTGGATTTTCACTATTTTTTGATACATAATATATTTTTGTAACATTATATAAATTTGTCCATTCTTCTATTTTATCGAATTTATAGTCCTCTTTTTCATTTGATACAATTTTACTCTTTAGTTCATTATTATTTGGTGCATTATATATTCTTTCTGTTCTTAAATGATCTATCACAGTATCATAATAATATTCTATTGTATATTCATCTTGCGCATAGTCTTTTACAAAATATAATTTTAGTATAGTTTCTTTATTACTATTTAGATTATCTACTAAAATATTTTTATCATTATCAACATCAAAAGTATATCCATTTACTTTTTTATCATCTTCTGTCACAGTCACATCACTTCCTACTGTTCCTGTTCTAGTTTCTGGAGCTTTTATTGTGTTTCCATATACATCATACCATTCTATTTGATAATCACATTCTGGTATAGCATCTTTATGCCATGTCGCTGTATATGTTATTTCTCCATTTTCATCCGCATCATCCCCGCTTACTATTGGATTAACACATGGAGTCCAGCCCATAAAAGTATATCCTTCACGTATTGGTATAAATGTACCATCTTCAAAAAATTCACTGTTAGTATATTTATCGTTTATAAATTTAGGCGTTTTATTTCCTTCTTTCAATTCTTCATAGCTTTGATCTGGAAATACAACTTTTCCTGATACTCCATCTGTGTATGTTACTGTATATGTAGGAAGAACTTGTATTTCATGTGTAATATCTACATATATTGGTGCATCTTCTGTTAAACAATACCAACCTTCATTAAGATTGGTTCCCGCATAACTACAATATCCACCACCAAAATAATAAAATGGAGCTATAACTTTTTTATTTGAATCTACAAAATAATGTGTTCCTAAAGATGATTGAAAATTTCTATGCCACATGTTTAAATAGTAATTTTGATCAATATAAACACTACACATATATATCCATTCATCTATACTTAAATCTTCATTTTGTCCTGTATAAACTTCTACTTCACCAATTTCATAACTTCCTATAGCTAGATGACCTAAAGTACCATTATGAGCTGAATTATCTACGCAACGAACAATAATTGCATATTTTCCATTATAAAAATCATAGATTTCTTCATCAGTAGGAGGTACTGGTTTTTCTACAAGTGTTCCAACATCATTAGTCACAGTATACCAAAAGTAAAGATTACCTGGAACAGTTTCTGGTGAATTACTAGTAGTTGTATAATAAAATGATATTGAGACTTTAACTGTAGTAGTTCCTGTTTTTGTTCCTGGTTTAAAATTAATTCTTAATCCATCAGCACTATTATTTACTGTAACACTTACAATACCATTTGCTCCAGAAACTATTGGATTATAATAAGTTCCTGCATTAGGTTTTATCTTTCCACTATTATTCGGTACTATATCTGGTACTCCAAAATCATATACTCCGTTTGCATCGTTTATAGTAACTTTTCCCTTTGTATATTGGCAATAATAATTTATTCCATCATATGAAAAGTCACTACTTGTAATAAATTGATGAAATTCATTATTAATTGATGATTTTTCAACCACCTTCATTATATCACTAGAATCTGTATTTATTGGATATATTTCATTACTATCTAAATATATATCCATTTGACTAATTTCTTTTTCATTATTATTATTATTTTCATTTTCTAATTTAGTTTCATCATATGCCTCGATTTTATGTTCTTGACTTTCCTTTTTTTCTTCCACTTGTCCTACTAAAATATTCTTTACATTCTCCACTATTCCTATTTTATGAACTTTTTCAGAGAATAAGAATAAACTGGCAATTACTAACAATAAAACAACTATTGCTATCCATATTTTTAAAATAAGTTTTTTTACTTTACTTTTTTGTTTCATATTCAACCTCTCTTTTAAAATTACATACAAAAGTATTATTAAGTATATAACTTAATAATACTTAGAAACTGGCTGAAACGTTTTATTTTATTGAAATTTATTGATTTCCACTACACAAATTTTGGAAATATTAGTAAACTTGCAGAAATTTTATTTTTTGCTAAAATAAAAGTGAGTATTGTATATACTCGTATTATTAAGTTATATACTTAACAATACAAATATTTAAAAATCTTAATTTTTCAAGCATTTTTAAGTTTATTATTTTTTTATATCTTTTATATATCGTTTATGTAACAAAAAGAGCACTATATAATTTTAATTTATATAGTACTCTTTTTTATTAATTATTCTTATATACCGATTAATATATAATATCAAATTCTAATTCAACTTTAAATAAATCTCCATCTACTTGTAAATCAAATTTTCCTTTTTGAAGTTCTGTTAAACTTTTTGAAATTGAAATTCCAAGTCCACTTCCTTCTGTTGTTCTTGATTTATCTCCTCTTACAAATCTTTGCATTAATTCATCTGCTGAAATATTTAGTCTTTCTTTTGATATATTTTTTATTGTAATTCTAACTTTTGAATCAATTTTTCCTATGTCTACATATACTCTTGAGCTATCTAGTGCATATTTAGATATGTTTCCAAATAAGTTTTCAATTACTCTATACATATATCTGCTATCTGCATTTATAAATATTTCTTCGTCTGATGTAGATGTTATAATTTCAAGATTTTTAGTTTTAAATTTGTCTTCAAATTCTCCTATTGATTGTTTTATAAGTTCAACAGTATTAATTTTTTCAAGATTTAATTTTACATTTCCTGAAGAGGCTTTTGATGCTTCAACTAAATCTTCTGTAAGTTTTTTTAATCGTTGTGATTTGTTGTCTAATATATCTACATATTCTTTTATTTTTTCATCTTTTAATTCTTCTTGTTTTATTAAATCTACATAGTTTATAATTGATGTTAAAGGCGTTTTTATATCATGAGAAACATTTGTTATTAATTCTGTTTTTAATCTTTCAGATTTAATTCCTTCTTCAATAGCGTTTTCAAATCCGCTTGATATATCATTTATATATTTTATTATATCTTGAAATTCAGGTGTAAAATCAGATGAAATTAATTTTTTACTGTTATCTCCTTCATACATTCCTTTTAAATGATCTTCAATTTTATGATAGCAATTCATTTTTTGGATGAATTTGTATAAGCAATATGCAAATACACATAAATCTATAAAGAATCCAAATCCACTAAATGCAATAATCATCAAAATTGCGCCTATGCCTAATCCTAATATATATAGTAAAAGTTTTACTGTTCTATCCATTGAATATGAAATTTCTGAACATGTTTTACCTATTTTAGAAAAGAATTTTTTTATAGTTCTATAACACCAAGAACATATTTTTCCTGTAAGACTATCTTTTATTAATGTTTTTGCTTTTATTCTTTTTATTGTTGTAACAGCTGATATAGCACATAAAATGTATAATATAAAATATCCTGCAAGTACCATATTTATTGCGAAATTATAATATTCATTTGTTATATAATAAAGTCCCTCTGATGCAAACACTATAATTATACATATACCGAAAAAAGCTATTGCATAAATTATCTCAATTGGTATTCTGTCTAAATCGTTTAAGTCTATTTCTTCTTTATTTTTAGTATGACCTATACTAATTGTTAAATATATTAAAATTACAACTAATCCTATAGATGCTGCTGGAATTATAGAAAGCATTTGTTCTTCATATGGTTCTAGTTGATTTATTAAATTTTCAAAAAATATATTGTTTCCTCTTTTATATACTTCTTCTTTGTATGAAGTATACATTTCAAAATCATTTATTGTAGTATTATAATATGTTCTTCCACTTATAGGAGATTGTATTTCAGATAATGAAGTTCTACTATAATCTTTATCAATATCAAATTCCTCATTTTCTATTGCTTCTATATTTTCAATTTCTGATTCAGCTATACTCGCTGCATATTCATCTACACTATAATAATTAAAAATAAAATTATCAAAGTATTGTATTGCTTTTGATTTTATTAATTCTGAATCTGCTTCAATATTTCCGCCAACTATATTAGCCTTTTTGGAATCTTGATTATTTAAAAATTCTCTAATTCCAGCAATTGTATTTGTACTTGTCGTTAGCTCTACATTTGTCATTGCAATGTTTTTGTAAATAATTAAGTAATAATAATCTTTTATTGTGTAATATGCATCATACATTATATTATAATCTGAATAACAAATTTTTGTATTTCCATCTGTAATTTGGCTATAATTATTATTATTAAATATTAGTTTTCTGGCATTGTCAGATAATTCGTACATATATTTTGATAAAAAAGTATCTGTTTCAAAAAAGTTTATCTCACTTCTTTCTTTTTCCTGTATTAAGTCCTCTTTTGAACTTTCATATAGCACAGGTAATATAATTCCAAGAACTAAAAATGGTATTAAAATATAAGAAATGCATTTTAAAATTTTACTGTTTCTCATAAAAACCTCCTATAATTTTTCTATTTTATATCCTACTCCCCAAATTACTTTTAAATATTTAGGCTCTTTAGGATTTATTTCAATTTTTTCTCTAATGTGTCTTATATGAACAGCTATTACATTCTCAATTCCCCATGCTTCATCATTCCAAACGTTTTGATAAATTTGTTCTATTGAATAAACCATTCCTTTATTTTTTATAAGGAATTTTAGAATATTATATTCTGTAGGTGTTAACTTTACTTCTTTTCCATCTGAAGTTACTTTTTTTAAGTCATCATCTATTATTAAATCACCTGTTCTAAAAATTCTTTTTGCATCTTCATTTTCTATTGACCCCAGTTTTGTAAATCTTCTTATTCCTGAATTTACTCTTGCTATTAGTTCTAATGGATTAAAAGGCTTTGTAACATAATCGTCTGCTCCTAAATTTAATCCTTTTATTTTATCTTCGTCTTCAGATTTTGCAGATAACATAATTACAGGAATAGAACTGTTTTTTCTAATTTCTGATAAAGTTTCTATTCCATCTTTTTCTGGCATCATTATATCTAAAACAACTAAGTGAATTTCGTTATTTTCTAATATTTTTAACGCTTCATTTCCATTATAAGATTTTAAAACATTGTATCCTTCTTTTGTAAGATATATTTCTATTGCTTTCACAATTTCTTTATCATCATCACAAACTAAAATATTGTACATTTTTAATCCCCTTCTTATTTTGTCTTTTTCTAATACTATTATTATAACAGCTCCGATTCATCTTTTAAAGTACTTTTATTATAACAAACGTTTATTAAGAAAAAATAGAGAAATTATTAAGAATTTATTAAGAAGAATAAAATTTGGAGATTTAAAATTAGTTTCAGTTTGAATTGCATAAATAATAAAAGTTACTATATGAATTGATTTAAAGTTTAGCCCAATATTTTTGAAATAAATTTCAAAAAATTGGTGCCCGCCATTAAGGCCCCGAACTTTAAATAAATTATATAGTAACTTTTATTTATAGTATAAAACTTTA
>JAAGKN010000687.1_pt1 | contig 102047 bp, 90 predicted proteins | sample 6206371 | NCBI WGS metagenome assembly JAAGKN01 (sample SAMN11533720, study PRJNA540317) | gut metagenome | isolation source: fecal pellets from male and female animal of same cohort | host: Peromyscus leucopus | place: USA:CA | collected 2017
GTCCGCGAAGCTGATGCAGCTGCGAAAGTCCGAATCGCTCGGCGTTTTCTATAACTATAACAGTAGCATTCGGAACATCCACCCCGACTTCCACTACAGTTGTCGAAACAAGAATATCATATTCTTTGTTTTTAAATTTCGTCATTACATCTTCTTTTTCATCATTCTTGAGCTTGCCGTGCAAAAGTCCGATTTTGTATTCAGGAAAAACTTCTGTCTCCCATTTTTCTTTTTCGGCAGTAGCAGCTTTAGCAGAAAGAGTTTCACTCTCTTCAATCAGCGGATAAACAATATAAGCTTGCCGTCCTTCTGCAACTTCGCGTCGAATCAAATCCGCAATCTGTTTGCGCGAATTTGTCATATAAGTAAGAATCGGTTTCCTGCCGTTTGGAAGTTCATCAATAATAGTCAAATCCAAATCACCGTTCATTGTAATCGCCAAAGTTCTCGGAATCGGAGTCGCCGTCATTGTTAAAACCTGAGGGCTCTGTGATTTTTTACGCAAAGCAAGACGCTGTTTTACCCCGAATCTGTGCTGTTCGTCAATAACAACTGCTCCGAGGTTTGCAAACTCAACACTGTTTTGAATCAAAGCATGTGTACCAACTGCAATATCAACCTGACCGTTTCTAAGATTCGTTTCAGAAATCTGACGCCGTTTTTTACCGATACTTCCCAAAAACAATTCAACTCTTATTCCTAACGGATTAAGCCATTTAAACATATTATTATAATGCTGCTGCGCAAGGATTTCTGTAGGCGCCATAATTGCTGCCTGATAACCGTTTTCAATCGCTGCAAGAAGCATAATTGTTGCAACAACCGTTTTCCCGCTCCCAACATCACCTTGAAGAAGTCTTTGCATTGGTTTTGTAGAATTCAAATCCGCTAAAATCTCATTAACAGCTCTTTGCTGAGCTCCTGTAAGTTTAAACGGCAAAGAATTAATAAAATTCATTACAAGACCATCTTTCTTGATTTCCAGAGGAATAGAAGCAAGGTTTTTATTATTTTCTTCACGCAATAATGCAAGTTTTAACTGGATTAAAAAGAATTCTTCAAACACAAGTGAAAATCGTGCAATATCAAGATTTCCTTTGGTATCTGGAAAATGAATCTGTCTTAAAGCCTCCCGTTTTTCCATAACATTATATTTTTTGAGAAGAAATTCAGGCAAAACTGTTTCAATTTCATCACTATATGTTTCCAAAACATTATTAATCGCTTTACGCAAGGTTTTAATACTAAGATTTTCACTAAGGGGGTAAATCGGAACAATTCTAGCCAGATTCAAATTAGATGGAGCAAGCGCCTCATCATCCATTATAGAATAAGTCGGTTTATCCAGAGTTAAACGTCCATCATAAGAATTAAGTTTAACAACTCCCGAAACCATTATTCCCGAACCTTTTGGAAATTGTGCCTTCATTCTCTCCAAAACAAATTTTGAAGATTTGGAAGAAAAAAAGCTTAGATTAATACTACCTGACCCATCAGCAATTTTAACCTTAATAACCCCGAGGTTGCTTTTTGTTGTGAATGCCTCAACAGATTTAATTGTTCCAAAAATTGTTGTAGTCATTCCTTCTTCCAAATCCCGAATACGGGTTCTGGTTGAATAATCAATGTGCTTGCGCGGAAAATAATACAGCAAATCACTCGCCGTATAAATCCCGAGCTTATTAAGCATATAAGCTATTTTTGGACCTACACCTTTTATATACATTACATCCAAACCCGAAAGCGGTTTCTTTTCCGTCGGTTGTATCGGCTCAGGCGGTGCAAGATATTGGGCTTTTATAACAGACACAAGTCTCTCCAAAGATTTTTTGCGGGAAGGAACGGTTTCCATGTGATATCGTTCAAAATACTCAAGAAGCACTTTCCATTTTGGATTATCAGGATAGAGTTTGATTTCTTTTCTCAAAACAGAACAAATAAACGAAGAAAAGTTTCGGCTTTTTCCGTTGATATTGATATATTTATGCTTTACCTCAATTTCTACAGCCTTTTTGACCTGCTCCAAGTTATCCATAGGAATATTATATCACCACTTAGGGCAATTTATTTTTTGTTAACAGGATTTATCATAACAATATGACAAACGATTTCCAATACGACAGCTGCATATCAAGAGGGATTTGTTCGGTTAACCCAAGAACATACGCACTGCAAGCCGTATTAGTTCAGTATTTGCGGTTTATAACAAAGTACGCTCTTAATCTTTATCAATTTGAAATTATTGATAAAAATGTTGAGTCATTGATTCTTAACACAATTACAATAACTGTATCCAATCCTGAATTCACAGAAAACAGTTTTACTTCTGCCGTAACAAGGTTCAAAGAGGAGCTTCCTTCCATAATTCAAAAATACAATGATATTTGCGGAGAAAAAGATTTTGCAAAAGAACAAATCGGAAATCTTGAACTTTTCAAAGAAACCAAGGATGTAATTTCTGCTATCAAATACGGAGAATCAGAGATTCAAAAGAATGTTGATTCCATGAATCCTGAAATAAGAGATTTACAAAAGATTATGCTCATAATTGCAAAAAGCATTAGCATAAATCTTATGGATTTAGAAAGTTTTGACAAAAACTATAACAATGGTTACTTAACAGTTCTAAAACTCTTAAACAAAATCGGCGAAAATACCGAGATAGAAAGCTTGAAAGACGAAATCAAATCAGCTTCTATCGTAAACAATGAAATAATGCATCTTGTACGTCTTGCACAAGAAGAACGCTACGGCAAAGAAGAAGAAACAGAGGTTTCATTCACAACAGTTCCTTCAAAAGCGGTACTTGTTGTAGGTTCAAACATTCGTGAGCTTGAAACAATTCTTGAAGCCTTAAAAGAAACCGATATAGATGTTTACACTCACGATGATATGATGCTTGCCCATAACTTCCCAAAATTTAAAGAATATAAAAACCTCCGTGGTCAATACGGTCAGGGAGTTGAAAACTGTCTTCTTGATTTTTCAACTTTCCCGGGAGCAATTATCTTAACAAAACATTCTCTACATAATATAGAAAATCTTTACAGAGGATTATTGTTTACAACTGATTATACCTGTCCGAAAGGTGTTATAAAAATCGAAAACAATGATTTTTCAAGAGTGATTGAAGCCAGCGAAAACGCAAAAGGCTTCAAGACAGGTAAACAGTGCGAAAGCGTTAAAATAGGCTGTAATTATGAAGAAACTCTTCATACAATCAAAACAAAAATCGAAAGCGGTAAGTTTAACAGAATATTCTTAATCGGTTTAGAAAGATATTCGCTTGAACAAAAAGCATACTTCGAAAAACTGATTAAACTCACACCTGAAAATGTACTGATTATTTCTTTTTCTTACAATATTGAAAAAGAAAACGTCATTGCAATCAATGCTTGTTTCGACTCTTACAGCATGGTTAGATTCTACAATGATATTAAGGATTTTGCGCTTCCAATTACAGCATTTTTTCCAAAATGCGACAGAAATTCTATTTCTCAAATGATATATTTTTCAGAGCAGAAAAATACAAATGTTTTTGTAGGCAAATGTGCCCCAATTATGTTAAATCCGTCACTGATGAATGTTTTACAAAAATTGTTCAATATTGAAGGAATAACTTTTGCTAAAAAAGATTTGGAGAAAATTTTATAATACTAAGTTTCCATCCACCATGGTTTTCTTGGAGTATTATATTCAGGCGGTAAAACCTTATTACCGTCATCATTAGCAATACATTGATTTGACATAAAAAACTTTTAAATAAACCATTGAGTTAATAAAACAAATGTAAAGAAAAATTTTTGCCAGTTGGCTCTATTACAAAAAACTCCCCGAAAAGTTCTAAAATTGAACTCGGAGAGATGCTTCAGATATGAAAAAACTCCCCAGGTTGGACTCGAACCAACAACCTACCGGTTAACAGCCGGTTGCTCCGCCATTGAGCTACTGAGGAATGTTTCCTTAATTATATTAGCAAATAAATTTTTTTTGTAAAGGGGGTAGGGTAATTTTTTTTATTTTAATGTTCGATTTTTAAATTGTATTTACCCCTGTTTGCAGTATAATTGAGCTATAAGGAAATATTTAAAGGAAATAATTATGTTAAAAGGAAACGAAATCAGACAATTATATTTAGATTATTTTAAAGACAAACATGCTCATACGGTTGTGGAAAGCTCAAGCCTTGTGCCTGACAATCCAACAGTATTATTAACTACAGCGGGCATGTTACAATTTTTACCTATTTTCTTAGGTATAGTAAAATCACCTTATGACCCTGCTCGCGCAACTTCTTGTCAAAAATGCGCACGTGCAGGCGGAAAAGACTCAGATATTGAGAATGTCGGACGCACACCACGCCACCACACCTTTTTTGAAATGCTCGGAAACTTTTCATTTGGCGATTATTACAAAAAAGAAATTATTCCTTGGGCATGGGAATTCGTTACAGAAGTCCTTAAACTCGACAAAGACCGTCTTTGGATAACAATTTTTGAAACTGATGATGAAGCTTTCGAAATCTGGCAAAGTATAGGTGTTCCTGCAGAAAGAATTAAAAGAAAAGGCAAAAAAGACAACTTCTGGGGTCCTCCTGGGGCTTCCGGTTCTTGCGGTCCATGTTCAGAAATCCACTACGACTTAGGTGAAGAATACAAATGTGACCACCCTGACTGCGGCATAGATACTTGCGAATGTGACCGCTGGGTTGAAATCTGGAACCTTGTATTCACTGAACTTTACCAGGATGAAGAAGGCAACCAGTCACCTTTAGAAAAGAAAAATGTTGATACAGGTATGGGCTTGGAACGTATTACAATGGTTTGCCAGGGTGTAGCTTCTACATTTGAAACAGACCTTTTAAAACCTATTTTGGATAAAGTTTCTGAAATGTCAGGCGTTCCTTATAAAAAATCAGAAAAAACCGATGTTTCTCTAAGAATCATCACCGACCACGCAAGATGTGTATCATTCCTGATTTCGGACGGCGTAATCCCTGGTAATGAAGGCAGAAGCTATGTTCTAAGAATGATTCTTCGTCGTGCTCTTCGTCACGGAAAAATCTTAGGTATGGATTTACCGTTCTTGTACAAATTGGTTGATGTTGTAGTTGAAAACTATGGTCAGGCTTACCCTGATTTGGTTAAAAACAAAGAAAAAATCGTTGATGTCATCAAAAAAGAAGAAGAACGTTTCGCAAAAACTCTTGATAGAGGCTACAAAATGCTAGACGAATTTATCGATGCTAAAAAAGATATCGATGGCGAAAGCGCATTCAAACTCTATGATACTTACGGTTTCCCGTTTGAATTAACAAAAGAAATCGCAGAAGAAAACGGACTTGCAATTGATGAAGCAGGGTTTAAAACAGCTATGCAGGAACAAAAAAACCGTGCAAAAGCAGCTACTGCTAAGATTTCCGTAACCGGTGATATCAAATACGCAAAAGTTGAAGAAGAAGTAGGTTCAACTGAATTCTTAGGTTACGAAGAAACGGCTTGCGAAGCTAAAGTTCTTGCTCTTATTGACGGTGAAGGTTATACAGACGTTGTCCTTGACAGAACTCCATTCTACGCAGAATGCGGCGGTCAGGTAGGCGACAGCGGTTATCTTGTAAACGAAACATTAAAAGCAGAAGTTTTAACTACATTCAAGGTTAATCACCTGTTCGTTCACAGATGTCAAATCGTTAACGGCGAAATTAATGTTGGTGACAGCGTTGCTGCATTAATCGATGTTGCAAGACGTAACGAAATCAAAGTTCACCACACATCTGCTCACTTGCTTCAAGCAGCGCTAATCAATGTTGTAGGTGATGAAGTTAAACAAGCAGGTTCTCAGGTTGAAGAAAATCGTATGAGATTCGATTTCACATTCTCGAGAGCAATGACACCTCAAGAAATTGAAAAAACAGAAAACTTGATGAACAAATGGATTGGTGAAAAACTCCCTGTTCAAACTGATGTTATGGATATCGAAGAAGCAAAACTTACAGGTGCAACAGCCCTATTCGGCGAAAAATACGAAGATGTAGTAAGAGTTGTATCAATAGGTGGAGCTAAAAAATGCAAATGCGGCGGGGGGGGTAAATGTAAAGGGCATGGAAGTAATACTACAAGCTCGTTACAGGACAGCAAATGTAAACACGACAGCGAACCGGCAGTAATTTCAAGCGAATTTTGTGCAGGTACTCACGCTAAAAATACAGGCGATTTAAGACTTGTTAAAATCGTTTCAGAAGGTGCAATCGCCGCTGGCACAAGAAGAATTGAACTTGTTGTATCAAATGCAGCAATTGAATACTTGAATGAAAAAACAAAAGTGACAAATGCTCTTGAGGCAAAATTCAAAGTTCATACAGATGAAGTTCTTGAACGTGTTGAAAAACTTGCGGAAGAAAATCGCGAGTTACAAAAAGAACTTACAAGAGTTAAAGAAGAAGCTGCAAGAAGCAAATTTGCAACATTCATTTCTAAAGCAGAAGATATTGAAGGCGGCAAATTGTTCATTTCTAAGATTGAAGACTTTGACTCAGATGCAATTAAGGCAGGTATTGAACTTTTAGGTAACAAATTAGGCGAAAGCGTAATCGTTCTTGCTAACAGTAAAATGGTTGCAGCAAAGGTTTCAGAAGGCTTTGTCTCTAAAGGAGTAAATGCAGGCAAAATCGTTGGAGAAATTGCCCGAGCAACAGGTGCAAACGGCGGCGGACGTCCGAACTTCGCACAAGGCGGAGTCAAGGATGCATCTAAACTGGATGAAATTCTTACAAAAATCGAAAACGATATTAAAGCCTAGATATTGACAAAAGCAAAAAAATCGTAAATAATGAAAACATAGGGAAAAGGCTCTAAGAGCCGTGAACTCTCAGAACCTTTCATAACTCCCTATTTGAAATGATACAACGCTATGATTATCGCTAAGATAAGCCATAGCGTTTCTTCTGTTACAAAGAATAACATCTCTTTCATCACCACCTTTCCGCTCATGTCTCATAACTAGTCTGTGTCGGAGGTGGTAAACAGGAGCTCACCCATAAAGTTAATTATATAATATATTCACCAAGATGTCTATATTAAAAAGGCGGGATTTTCAATCCCGCCTTTTATATTTCTTCTTCCAAAAGCTCTTTATAACTACTGTTTACTATTTTTCTTATCTCTTCTCTATCATTTTGCAAATATTCAATCAAGACTTTGCTGGCATAAGATATTGCTAAAACCTCATCCAAAACATTATTTTCATCACCTTTTTTAATACCTCCATAATTAAAACGTATCGAATCACGAAGATTTTCATTTAGCATTTTCAAGGCTAAAAATGGAGATTCAAGACTGTGCATATAATTTTCAATTAACATATTATTCTCCTTTGAATATATTGTACAACATTTATTAAGCATTATAATAATATATTTACAAACAACACTCAAGAGATTATAATACTCATGAAGACTATTATAATGTATAAATATAACAAGATGTTATTTAAAGCATGGATTTTGTAATTTGATAACTAAATAAACTCGTCCAACCAACTCCTCGCACACATACAACTGGTGGAACTAGGCGAAGAGAGGAGGTGATACAGATGAAAAGGTCGCTATTTTTATTAATAGTAAAAATCAGCGCTACTGGCATAGCACTGATTTTAACAACCTTAATTTGTCTGTAATGGACTGGTGGACGGTACGGGGCTTTTGCCCTGTATCTCTCCATCACAATATCATTATATCGTTATATCATATATTTTTCAAGTGCTTATATCAAATCCGTTATATTATCACGCGTAATCACTGCGTCATAGTTTTTATACCCGAGAATACTTACAATATTATTTGAATGCGCACCTGCAATTTTTTTACATTCTTCTGAATTATAATTTACCATTCCGCGGGCAAATTCTACTCCATCTCTATCAACAAGCGAAACGACTTCGCCCTGATTAAATTCATTTATGACTTCTTCAATACCAATAGGCAAAAGACTTGTACATTTTTCTAAAATCGAGCATTTAGCGCCTTCGTTTACCACAAGTTTTCCGCGAACATTTGTCGCATAACCAATCCAGCGCTTTTTACCCGAAAGATTCTCTTCTGTTGGCATAAACATTGTTCCAAGCTCTTCACCTGCAAATATTTTATTAATAATATAAGGTGTTTTTCCGTTTGCGATAAGAACTTTGCCGCCAAAACGGGTCACAAGTTTTGCTGCTTCAAGCTTTGTTTTCATTCCACCGCGCCCGCCTTCTGATGCACCTGTACCCAGTGACATTATTTCATCGGTTACACAATCAACTTTGCGAATAAGTTTTGCATTAGAATCAGTTTTAGGATTAGCTGTATAAAGTCCGTCGATATCTGATAAAAGAATTAATAAATCAGCATCAAGTTCACTTGCAACAAGCGCAGATAACTTGTCGTTATCCGAAAAACAAACCTGAATTCCTGCTAACATATCGTTTAATTCGATTGTGGAAACAGTGTCGTTCTGGTTAATAATCGGAACAACACCAAACTCAAGAAGTTTATTTAATGTAGTTCTTAAACTCAAATAACGATGACGTAAAGAAAAGTCATCTTCCGTCAAAAGGATTTGGGCAACAGGAATATCATAAACCCCAAATCCGTTCTCATAATAAGACATAAGCCTGCTTTGGCCAACTGCCGCACATGCCTGTTTCACACCATCGCCTTCTGTTGAATCAAGCTCAAGCTTCTTTTTACCCAAACCTACAGCACCTGAGGTTACAACAATAACCTCTTTACCTGATTTAACAAGCTTTGAAATATCTTCAATAAACGAATAAATTCGTGACAAAGCAACTTCGCCTTCATCATTGCGAAGTACGTTTGTACCAAGTTTTATTACAATTCTTTTAACATTGTTTAGCATTTGTATCTCCCGAGTTGTGCATACTCCCTCTCCAGGGGGGAGGGTAGGAGGAAGGGGTCACTTATTATTTACCCCTAAAATCCCATTACTTTAAGTACATCTTTCAACTCTGAACTTGTTTTCTTAACATCGGAATTTGAATATTTAATCGCATTGTCAGGGTCTTTCAAACCGTTGCCTGTAAGCACACAAACAATGTCAGAACCTTGTTTAACAAGCCCTTGAGCATGAGCTTGAATAAGCCCTGCCACTGATGCGGCACTTGCAGGCTCACAAAGCACGCCTTCTGTCGATGCTAACATTTTATAAGCTTCAACGATTTTTTCATCAGACACACATCCGATTTTACCTTTGCTTTCATCGCGTGCTGCTTCTGCCTGTTTCCAGCTTGCAGGATTACCGATTCTGATTGCGGTTGCTAATGTTTCAGGTTTTAGAATTCTTTCTCCGCGAACAATTGCAGCAGAGCCTTCTGCCTCATAACCCATCATTTGAGGTAAGTTCTTCACAACACCTTCTTGAAAATATTCTTTGAAACCTTTCCAGTAAGCTGTAATATTACCCGCATTACCGACAGGTATGAAGTGATATTCAGGCGCTTTGCCTAACGCGTCACAAACTTCAAACGCGCCTGTTTTCTGACCTTCAATTCTGTAAGGGTTAACAGAATTAACCAATGTAATCGGATGAGTATCAGAAATTGCACGAACGCATTCAAGCGCTTCATCAAAATTACCTTGAATAGCAATAATTTCCGCTCCGTACATCATAGCCTGGGAAAGTTTGCCTAGTGCAATATAACCATCAGGAATAAGTACAAATGTTTTTAGTCCGGCTTTTGCCCCGTAAGCTGCAGCAGAAGCTGAGGTATTACCGGTTGAAGCGCAAATAATAGCATTAGCACCAGCTTCTTTTGCCTTCGTTACTGCCATTGTCATACCGCGGTCTTTGAAGCTACCTGTAGGGTTACATCCTTCAAATTTCAAGTAAATATTACAATCCAAGCCAATTTTTTTAGCAAGATTATCGGCTTTGATTAATGGTGTATTCCCTTCATTCAGAGTTACAACAGGAGTTGAATCAACTACCGGTAAGTATTTTCTATATTTATTAATTAATCCTTGATAATACATTTTTTTCCTTTCTTTCAAGCTTGTAATATTACCTACAAATTGGAGTATATTTACCCCTCCTCCATTACTCTGATTAAGCTTTTGATTTCACATCCGTCAAGTTCAGCAACAACCTCGCGGATTTTTCTTTCAAGACATTTTTCCGTAATAACGGTAATTTCTGCGGTATTATTTACTTCAACACCTTTTTGAAGAATACTTGAAAGACTTATGTCTTTGCTTGCGCAGATTGTACCGATTTTTGCGATTACACCGATAGCATTCGGCGCAGTGATTGAAAGATAATATTTGTTATAAGTATCTTCAATCTTTACAGGATTAGCTGTTGAATGGTGATGACATCTCATCATCGGAAGCAGATAATCCGTTGTTTTATATTCTCTTGCAATCGCTAAAATATCGCCAATAACGGAACTTGCAGTCGGGAACTCACCTGCCCCGGGACCTGAAAGAACAATACTTCCAATCGGATGTCCGGTGATTAAAACTGCATTTGTAACATAGTCAATATGCGCTAACATATTTGCCTTAGGAACAAGCATCGGATGAACACGAACATCCGCATTGTTGTTTTCATCAATTGTTGCAGATGCAATAAGTTTAATTTTGTATCCGAGCTCGTTTGCTCTTTGAATATCTTCCTTACGGATTTTTGTAATCCCTTCTCTATAAACATTTTCAAACTTAGCTCTTGCGTTGAATGCGATTGTTGCCAGAGTTGTAATTTTATAAGCAGCATCAAATCCTTCAACATCACCTGTAGGATCTGTTTCAGCATAGCCCAGTGCCTGCGCCTCTTTCAAAACATCTTCATAAGACGCGCCATCAGTATCCATCTTAGTCAAAATATAATTTGTTGTACCGTTCAAGATAGCCTGAATCTTATGAATTTTATTCCCTGCAAGAATTGTTTTTATAGGCATAATAATAGGAATACCGCCTGCAATTGCAGCTTCATAAAGAACAACTCTGTTGTGTTCTTCTGAAAGATTGAACAACTCTTCGCCTTTTTTAGCAAGAAGCTCTTTATTCGCAGTAACAATGTGCTTTCCGTTTTCAAGTGCTGTTTTAATATAATCCCAAGCAGGTTCTACCCCGCCCATAAGCTCAACAACAACATCAATAGACGGGTCATTGACAACATCATAAGGATTATCGGTCAGGATGGTCGTCGGAACTTCTACCGAGCGCGGTTTCGTGATATTTCTAACCGCAATTTTAACAACTTCCACATTGTCAAAGTTCTGCAAGCTCTTGTAAACACCTGAACCTACAGTTCCGAGTCCAATTAAACCCATCCTTAATTTTTCCATTAAATCCTCCTATTTTCTCAATTATAACTATAACACAGATTTTATATATTTCATAGAACGACAGCGCGCCACGAAAGTGCTGCTTATGCAGCGATAGTGAGCGCAAAAGTGCGGGCTTGCCCGCTACATCTATTCAATCAAATGCCCGAAGGGCATAGAAAACGCGTGCTTCTTTTTTCTTTTGGTACTTTTCTTTTTTCTTGCCTCGCAAATAAGAAAAAAGAAAAGTACATCACTTTCCGATACAAAAATGTTCGAAAATGTTATCTAAAATATCATCAGTTATTAATTCGCCTGTAATCTCATCTAAAGCAAGTATAGCAGATTTTACGTCAATTGAAATCAAATCCTGCAATTCTCTTACCTGCGAAGCTAATAATGCTTGGTCTAATGCAGATTTTGCACGATTTAAACAAACCTGTTGGCGCGAATTTGTAACAAACTCAAGATTTTCAGGCTCAATATCACAAACTTTTTTAGTAAGAGTCTTTTTCAAATCATCAATCCCCTCACCGGTTAAAGCTGAAATATAAACCACATCGTCTTTTCTTTCATCAGACAAATCACATTTGTTTGCAATCATAATATGGTTTTTATCCTGAATTAAATCCAAAATTTTCTTATCTTCCGCTTGAATCCCTTGAGCTGAATCATATACAAAAAGCACAACATCAGCTTCATTCAAAGACTGTTTGGAATATTCCACCCCGATTTCTTCAACCTTATCCTGACTTTCACGAATCCCTGCCGTATCAATCAATGTTACAGGTACACCCAAATCAAGAGTTTCCTTAAGAACATCTCTCGTTGTACCCGCAATATCAGTTACAATCGCTCTATCAAGACTCAATAGCGAATTGAAAAGCGAAGATTTTCCGACATTCGGTTTTCCGACAATCGCGACAGAAATCCCCTGTCTCATTATATTTGAAGCATTCGCATCCGATAAAACAGAATCGATTTGGGTAATTATATTTTCAAATCTTTCAATCAAATAAGAATATTCAGGTTCTTTGACATCCTCAGGGAAATCAATTCCCGCAGTTATCTTTGAAAGTACTTCAAAAATATCATTTCTGATATCGTTAATCTTTTCTTTCAAAACGCCTGAAAGGTTCTTAACAGAAACTTTGGCAAAATTTGAAGTCTGTGCGTGAATAATATCCGCAACCGCCTCCGCCTGAGACAAATCCATACGTTTATTCAAAAATGCGCGTTTGGTAAACTCGCCCTTCTCAGCCATTCTTGCACCGTTTTTAAGCACAAGATTGAGAATGTTTTTAACTATATTAATCCCGCCGTGGCACTGGATTTCAACAACATTTTCTCCTGTATAGCTATTTGGTGCAAAGAAAGGAAGCACAAGTACTTCATCTATGTAACTTTGTTCCCTCTCCTTGGGGAGAGGGTTAGGGTGAGGGGTCAACCCGCTATCAAATATCCAACCATGATTAAATTTTCTCGGCTCAAAATTAGGATTTGTAAAAATCTTTTCAATGATTTCAAACGCCTGAGCGCCTGAAATTCTGATAACTCCAACTCCGCCTGTTCCTAATGGAGTCGCAATTGCTGCAATTGTGTCAAATTCTTCTAAAATATTCATAAAACAATTGTAACCCAAAAACATTCGACATATAATAATCTTATGAAAATAAGAGAGATTATTGAAGCCACAGGCGCTAAAGTTTTAAAAGAAATTAATGAAGATTTGGATGTAAGAATTTCCACAGACACAAGAACCATACAGGAAGGAGATTTTTATCTGCCTCTAAAAGGTGCATCGTTTGACGGCGAAAAATTTATCAATCAGGCACTTGAAAAAGGAGCTGTCGGAGCTTTTTGCACAAAAGAAGGCGGAACCCTTCTGGTAGAAAACACTCTTGAGGCATATCTTCAACTTGCTAACTACAGACGCAAAAAACTTAATTTTACAGTAGTTGCGATTACAGGAAGTTCAGGAAAAACAACCACAAAAGAACTTGTTGCATCAACCCTCGCTTCAAAATTCAAAACATTCAAAACTCCTTTGAATCACAATAACGAAATAGGCTTCTGCCAGACAATCTTTGAAACCCCTGACGACACAGAAGTCCTAGTTCTTGAGATGGGAATGAGAGGTTTGGGTGAAATCGAATTACTTTCAAAATACGCAGAGCCTGATATCACTATTATTTCAAACGTAGGAACCGCGCACATAGGACGTTTAGGCAGCCGCGAAAACATTGCTAAAGCTAAATGCGAAATTGTTAAACATCAACGTGGAAACATTTTTATTGCTCATAATGATGATTTAATCAAAAACACTATAGAATTTGACGGAGAAAAGATTTTCTACTCCATTAACGATGTAAAAACCCTTGAAAAAGGAACTCATTATTCAAAATTTGAATATCATAATAATATTTATGAACTCAATGTAGGCGGAGATTATAATATCGAAAACGCATTGAGTGCTATTAATTGCGGAGAAAAATTAGGATTGAGCCTCAATGAAACTCAATCAGGTTTAAAGAATTACAAACCAATCGAAAAACGCTGGGAATCAGTTAACGCAGGCGGATATGAAATAATCAACGACAGCTACAACGCAAACCCTGAATCAATGCGCGCATTCATTGATACAATTTTTGAATTATATAAAGATTATGCAATAGTTCTCGGAGATATGGGCGAGCTTGGAGAAAATGAGATTAAATACCACAAAGAACTCGGCGATTACATTCAATCAAAAGGAATAACAACAGTTTTAACCGTCGGAGAACTGTCAAAGAACATTGCAAACGCAAAACATTTTGACACAGTAGAAGAAGTTTCCGAATACATCAGAAACAACATATCAAAAGATACAAAAATCTTCCTAAAAGCATCAAGAAGTATGAAATTCGAACGTATTATTGAGCTTTTAAGTAATCATTAACAGCTTTAGGAACAAATTTTGAAACATCGCCCTTAAAAGCAAATACTTCTCTCACCATAGAAGATGAAATATAACCATACTCAGGCTTTGTAATCAAAAATACGGTTTTAATATCACTGCACAAAGCATTATTGGTCTGCGAAATTTGAAGCTCATACTCAAAGTCATTCTGATTACGCAATCCGCGCAAAATCACACTTGCACCCTTTTGCTTAGCGTAATCGACCGTAAACCCTTCATAAGAATCCACTTCGACATTCTTAAACTCCGAAACACATTGTCTGATAAGTTCCAAACGAGTTTCCACAGGCAAAAATCCCTGCTTATTAACATTATAAGAAACAGCTACAATAACCTTATCAAATATTTCTGCGCCGTTTTTTAATATATCCAAATGTCCGTTTGTAATCGGGTCAAAACTCCCCGGATAAATTGCAATATTCATATATTTATTATAACTTAGTTTCTACGGGATATTTAAGGTTTTGTTTACAAAACTTAATAATTTAAAACAAAAAAGGCAATTTTTTTTATCTTGAAGACTTAATATATATACAAAGGATATTATCAGATATCACTTAATCAATAATAATTAAAAAAGGAGACATAAATGGCAAGAGTTTTGATTTCCATGCCGGAAGAATTTTTAGACAAAATCGATCAAGTAGCAGAAGGCGAAAACCGTACACGTTCAGAATTGATTCGTGAAGCGCTAAGAAGCTACATGTATAAAAGCAGAGTGAAATCATCTTCAATTGCTACCAAAAACGCTGCTATTCTGGAAGCATTGCTGGACTAGCGTGTTGCAAATAAAATTAGATAAGGTAATATAATATCGAACGATATTATATCTACTCACAAGCGGAAAAAGGAAAATAGGGAAAATTAGGATAAAAAACGGCTCAACATCAATGAGCCTTTTTTTGTGCTACGCACGTAGACAAGGGTCGGACTCTTTTTTTAACAAGGGTCGGACGACAATCGCGCTACTACAGGCGTGGTGTAAGACTACAGGTCGTCCTCTGCTGTATCTGTTACCAGTGGGTTCGCGTGGGTTGGAGGGGGAGTGTGTATTGTTTTTGAGGCGATAGCGGGAGCCTGCGGCGGGAGCGTGTCCGAAAAAATAATACACACTCCCCCGTCGCATCCAACAATTTAACTCAACTTCGATTTCAAAATTCTTGCTGCCGAATGTAAAATATCCACACTGGTTGAAAACGGCGGAGAATAAGTCAAATCGACATCAAGCAAACCTTCGACAGTAATTCTTTCTGCAAGACCGACAGAAAGGGTATTAACCTTCTTATCAGCATCACCGCAGCCTATTGCCTGAATCCCGAGCATTCTGTGCGAACGTCTGTCAGCAACAAGTTTAAGCGTAATATTTTCCACCTCTGGCATATAACCCGCTTTATCCCTTTTGGTCACGACAACTGAAACCGTATCATAGCCCAATTTTTGTGCAAGTTTTTCGGATAATCCGCTCATCGAGATATTCAAATCCAAATATCTTGTAACAGCCGAACCCAGAACACCTTCAAAATCTTCACTTCCTCCGCAAAGGTTTACTGCGGCAACACGCCCCTCTTTATTAGCAGTTGAACCGAGCGGAATCCACATTGGAGTATTCGATATTACATTCACTTTCTCTGTACAATCACCGCAGGCATAAATATCAGGAATATTCGTCTGCATCCTGCTGTTAACCTTAATTGCTCCTGTTATACCAAGTGTTATGCCCGCATCCTGAGCTATATCAACAACCGGTCTTACACCTGCCGAAATAACTACCATTTCAGTCTCAAATCCTGAACCTTTAAGCGTCAATGCACCTTTAACTTCATCTTCCCCGAGAAATTCACTCACAACATCATCCGTAATGAGTTTAACTCTGCCGTCAGAATTTTCAATAATATAGTCCTGTATCAGAGTCGAAATGTCCTCGTCAAACACAGAAAGAATAAATGGAGCTCGTTCCACCAGTGTAACATTTTTACCGTTACGAACAAAAGCCTCTAATAGCTCAATACTGATGTAACCGCCGCCGATTATTGTAATATTCTGAACTTTTTCCATTGTCTCACGAATAGCAACACCATCTTCCAAAGTTCTAAGATTATAAATATTTTTCAGCTTAATCTCCGGAAAAGCTGACATATCAGGAGCAGCCCCCGTTGCAATAACAAGTTTGTCATACGTTACAAAACTTGTTTCATTAGTTTTGAGGTTTCTTACCATTACCTTTTTATCAACAGGCAGGATTTTTGTAACCCTGTTTTGCAAATGAATATTTATTCCGCTTTTTTCAAACTCTTCGGCTGATCGCACAATGAGTTTCTGCCAATCCTGAAAGTTTCCTTCAATATAATAAGGAAGACCGCAAGCTGAATATGAAACGTGAGTATCTTGTGTATAAATATGAACTTCCGAATCAGGAAGCATTCTTTTTGCTTTTGCCGCAGCCTTAGCACCCGCTGCAACACCGCCTATAATAACTATTTTCATAACCAGATTATGAAAAGTTTTATCAATAATCTCAATTAGACAGTTATCTATTTAGATATTAACAAGATTATGTCATTAAATATAACAAATATCATCAATAGAATCAGTAAAGAGAAAAATACAGAAGAGATTTTCTCAATAATTTTTTCATCAAGCGGTTTACCCATAATTTTTTCTGCAAGCATAAACATCAAATGTCCGCCATCAAGTGCAGGAATAGGTAAAATATTAAGAATCGCAAGGTTCATGGAAATAAGTGCTGCAAGCAAAATCCCTGAAGATTTTCCTGCTTTATCAATCATATCACCGCCGATTTTAGTAATCGCAACCACACCGTGCAAATCTTTCATCGGAATATTACCTGTAAACAACTGACCCAATGAGTAAACCATTGTTGCAGTGTTATCCCACAAATAATGATTACTTTCTTTAATCATAGCCACAGGGGTTTTTGTATCTACAAGAGTTTGCTTAGAAGCCAGCCCCAAACCAATCAAACCTTTTTCATCAGGATAAATCGGATTAAGTTTAACCTCTTGTCCGTCACGAACAACAATAATATTTATCGGATGATTCCCATCTGAAATTGCTTTTGCCAAGTCATACAAAGAATATTTTCCGTTTGAAATATAAACCGTTTTGTTTCCAATTTCTTTTTTAAGAGATTGTATATTATCATCGATTTTAATACCGTTTTTCTTAAAATATTTAGCTCCCTTAGCTGCATATTTATCCATTGAAATAATGTCAGCAACAGGCTCTTCCGGTAATCTTACAGATAAGTCTTCAGGAATAATTTCATCTTTTTCTAAACCCGGATTCAAACCTTTTAATAAATCATAGTTTTTATCAATAGTTTCTAATGAAACGATTCCGTTATTCTTAGCACTGTTTTTAACAATAGTCACAAACGTATAAGCATTATTAACATCCGTACCGTTAGCGTTCAGGATTCTATCACCTGTTTTGATTCCTGAATCCCAAATACTAGCGCCTTTAGGTGCGCTGATTTCTCCCGCATAAATTTCGTAATTACCTGACGGAAGGTGTTTAGAATAAGCAGCCACGAACAAAACAAGCAAAAAAGCACAAAGCACATTTGCGATTACCCCTGCCGAAACAACAATCGCTCGCTGCCAGAGCGGTTTATTAGCGAATCTGTCCTCTGAATCCGCAGGCAAATCACAGTCCTTATCGTCATCAGGGAACGAAACATAGCCGCCCAGCAAAAATGCATGAACCACGACTTCTATATCACCGCATTGTTTTTTGAAAATCGTTGGCCCGAAAGGAAGACCGAAGCCGAATCTTTCTACTTTTATCCCAAATGCACGTGCAGCAAAGAAATGACCTGCTTCGTGTACAAAAATTAATAAACCCAATAAAAGTATCATTATAAAAATCGACATAAAAAATCTCCTCTAATTATTAAGACAAACGCCTTATCATCTCATGAGCATCTTCGTTTTCAGGGAAGATTTCAACTACTTTATCAAGATATTCTAAAGCACTGTCGTTATCTTTGAGCGCTTCATAACATTTTGCAATCTGCATAAGTAAAGATACACTCTTAGGACTTTTTGCATAAATATTTTTAAACACATTCAGTGCACTCTGATACTCGCCAAGTTCAAAATACGTAAGCGCAAGTGTATTTTGGGTTTCGATATCAGGATTCTGCTCAACTGCCCTGACCAAATATCTTTTTGCATCCTCGTATTCGTGTTTTGCAAACAAAATTCTTCCTGCACAGAACTGAACATACTCATGATGAGGCTGAATCTTCAACGCTTTCATAATGTAATCATGAGCTGAATCAATCTGGTTCAAAATAAGTTTGTTTAATGCCATGAAAGTAAGCGCAAGAACATTTTTAGGCTCAACTTCAAGAGCTTCCGCATAATATCTTTCCGCTTCAAGATTTTCGGAAATTGAATACAAGAAATTTCCGTATTCAAAAAGAATTTCAAAATCATTCGGAGCAAGCTTCATTGCTGTTTCAAACTCGTCTCTTGCATAATCAAATAAACGCTTGTTCAAATAAATTATACCCAAATCCTTGTGAGCTTTCGCAAGTTCAGGATTCATACGAATAACTTTTTTAAGCATTTTTTCAGCAGTATCTGTATCGCAAAGACTTGATGAAAGAATTGCATATTGATGAAGAATTTCTGCCGAAACTTTATTTTTCAAAAGAATATCATCATAAATCTTTTTAGCTTTATCAAGCTGATTTGTTTTAATATACAAACTTGCAAGTTTTTGTGCAGGAAGGATGAATTTAGGGTTAACATAAACCATTTCTTCCAACATTTTAATTGCTGTCTGAAACTCTCCGAGAGCCTCATAACAAGTCACAATATTATATTTGAAATTTTCTTTTCCGGGACACATCAAAGCAAGCTGTTTATAATGTTTTAAAGCACTTTCATAGCGTCCGAGTTTAACTTCTGACATAGCAAGAGCTGTAATAAATCCTTCGTCTTCTTCCAAATCTATAGCTTTTTGCAAATATTCGCAAGCCATTTCATGATTCTGTTGAATTTGATAAGCCGAACCGATATTAAAATACGCCATAACACTTTTCGGATTTAGTTCAAGTGCTTTTTTATATGTTGCAATCGCTTCTTCGCTTTTACCAAGAGCCATGTAGCAAGTACCTAAACTGTTAAGATTTCCGAGGTTTTCAGGAGATTTTTCCAATGCACGCTCAAGAGGCGCTTGTGCTTCTTTAAAATCTCTGTTTTTCATATATGCTGTACCGATGATGAAGTCATATATATAATTTTCTTTATCCAATTCAGAAGCCATTTGAGCATATTTTACCGCTTCTAAAGGCTCGTTGGTTTTCAAAAGAATTATACAGAGACTCTGATAAGCTTCCATGTATTCATTTCGGAGTTCAATCACTTTAATATAAGCATTTTTAGCAGAAGTAAAATCGGCAAGTTTGTCATAACAGCTTGCAAGATAAAACCACGAAGTCGCATCTTCAGGCTCAAATTTGACAACCGTCTCAAAATGACCTCTTGCTGTAAACCACAATTGAAGATTAACATCAGTTAAACCTGCCAATTTTAACAATTCAATATTTTCAGGCAGTTCTTTTAATGCCTCTTCTATCAAAGGTTTTGCTTCTTCAAACTCTTTATTTCCAACCAGTTCCGTAATTCTATCTAAATCTGCCATTATATTACCCTATTCTCCGAAATAATTTTTTAATCCCGAAGTCAAATTCTTATTTTTACATAATTTTTTCAACTTAGAAATCGCTCTGTTTTCAATCTGACGAATTCTTTCACGCGAAACACCGTAGATTGTGCCGATTTCATCAAGTGTTTTTTTGTTTCCGTTATTATTTAGCCCAAATCTCAAGATGAGCACATCTCGCTCTTTCGGGCTCAACTGGTCTAACATTGTTTTAATATCATCCAATAAGCTTTCCTGTGATACTAATGATTCAGGTGCAAGAGTAGATTCATCCACAATATAATCAATAATTTTGTTTGAATCATCTTTTTGACCGGTAGGTGTATCAATACTGATAGTAGACTGTGTTGATTTAATAATAGACGTCAATTTTGAAACAGGAATGCCCATTTTATCCGCAATTTCCTGTTTGTTAGGAATTCTTCCGAGTTCTGTAGTCAAATCAACAGTTGCTTTTTTAATCTTATTAATAGATTCAATCAAGTGAATTGGAAGTCTGATAATTCTTGCTTTATCAGCAATAGCTCTTGTAATAGACTGCTGAACCCACCAAGTAGCATAAGTCGAAAACTTATACCCTTTTGTATAATCAAATTTTTCAGTCGCTTTAATCAAGCCCAAATTACCTTCCTGAATCAAATCAAGAAAAGATAATCCGCGTCCTATATATTTCTTTGCAATACTTACAACAAGTCTTAAGTTTGCATTAATCAAGACTTTTCTTGCAAATTCGCTCTGAGTGTCATATATTTTTTTAGCAACTTCAAGTTCTTCTTCTGCTGAAAGAAGCGGAATCTTACCAATTTGCTGCAAATAAATTCTTACAGAATCATCGGAATTTACAGAATTTAAACTTTCCTGAGTCTTAGGTTCTTCGATAGAAATATTTTCTTCATCGTCTAAATCTTCAACAGGCTCAATATTATGAAAATCGACACCTTCATCCGAAATATCGTCAACCATTATATTCAGTTTATCTTTTTGTTTTACCATTTTTACAGCTCCTCTGTTTAACGCTTTCAAACAATATTATAGCAGCAGCGTTTGATACATTTAAAGAATTAAAATTCGTTAACATAGGTATTTTAACTTTAAAATCAGCAAGCTTCAATAATGATTTTGAAATTCCTGCATGCTCTGCTCCCATTATAAGCGCAAAATTCATATCTGTGTAATCAACATCAAAATAATTATCATCAGCATGATGATCTGACGCAATTACCCAGTAGTTGTTTTCTTTTAGTTTCTGTACAGCACCAACAATACTATTTACTTTTATAATAGAAATGTGATTCACCGCACCTGCACTGGTTTTTTCCACAGTTGAATTAACCAGAACACCTCTTCTTGAAGGTAAAATTATACCATCAACTCCTGCACAAACAGCTGAACGGATTATTGCACCAAGATTGTGAGAATCTTCCACTCCGTCCAATATAATCACAGATGCCAATTTGTTAGAATTCTTTTCCATAAATTCGTCCAAATCCATATATTTGACAGGAGCAATTTGTGCAATAACCCCCTGATGGCGGGCTTCTTGTGCAATTTGGTTAAGTTTTTCTTTGCCTACAAATTGGAAAACTATACCGTTACGTTTAGCCAAATCTTTAATTTTTTCGATTTTTTCATCCGAACGTGAGGTATTAGAAATAAGGATTCTGTTAAATTCGCGATTACCGCTCTCAAGCGCCTCAATAACAGCATTTTTACCATAAATAAAAGTTTCTTCCATTATACAGACACCTCTAACATTCTTTCTATACACTCAGCACTTGCAAGACGAACATCCTCATCCAGAGTTATTTCGTTTGTCTCGTTTTCTAAAGAATATAAAATTTCTTCTAAAGTAGTGAGTTTCATACTCTCACATAACATGTTATCTGATATTAAAATAAATTCCTTGTTAGGATAATCTCTTCTAAGTCTATCTACAACACCTTTTTCGGTTACAATAATAAATTTATCTTCATTACTGTTTTTTACATAATTAATAATACCGCTTGTGCTTCCGACATAATCTCCTAATGCGCTTACTTCCGGTTTGCATTCAGGGTGAATAAGAATTTTCGTATCAGGATGATTTTTACGTGCATTAAGAATATCATCAACAGTTACATTATTATGTATAGGGCAGTGTCCTTGATAGGTTATAACTTCGACACCATCGAGTTTTGACTCTACCCATTTACCAAGATTTGCATCCGGAACAAAAAGTACTTTAGGAGCATTAAGGCTTTCCACAATCTTAAGTGCGTTTGAACTTGTACAGCAAATATCACACTTAGATTTAACCTCTGCTGTAGAATTTATATAACATACAACAGGGATATTAGGATGCTGTTTTTTAAAATCCTCCATTTGGTGTAGGTCAATCATGTCCGCCATCAAGCACCCTGCATTGATATTTGGCAAGAGGACCTTTTTATCGGGCGATATTGTTTTTGCGGTTTGAGCCATAAAATAAACCCCAGCAAAGACAATAATTTTGGCGTCTGTTTCCTGCGCTTTTCGGCTTAAATAAAGCGAATCCCCGACAAAATCCGCGACCTCGTCGATTTCTATGTTCTGATAGCTGTGTGCCAGTATTACAGCCTGTTTTTCCTGTTTTAATCTCTTAATTCTCTCAATAATATTTTTCATTTATAATACCTGTGTACAAATTTTGAATTTTATTGTACAATAAAAAAAAATAGGAAGAAATAAGCATGGCATTTAATCTATTAAAGAAAAATATAGTAGTCGGGGTATCCGTTAATCCCGAGCTAGGATTAGAGGTTGCGCAAATTGACTTCGCAACCAAAACAGTACTAAAATACGGTACAAAACAGTTAGGTTATGATAATCTCAGAAAAGAGATTGCGGATTTAGACCTTTTCAAAGAAACATTAGCTGATTTGCTAATGGAACTTGATATACCAAAAGGTTCTGAAATTGTATTGAATCTACCTACAATTCTATTTAAAGTAGAAAATTTCTCTGCTGCAATGGAAGCCAATATGGTTGAAATGCAGATTGAAGAAACATTGGGAAATTATCCGGTATTCCAAAATAATGAAGCTGCAATCAGTGCAGTAAGATTACCGATTTCTACAATCCAAAATAATAAAATTGCATATACAGCAGCTCAAAAAGTTACTTTGATTGAAATTGCAATGCAAATTAAATCATTGGGCTATACACTTGTTGGTATTGATACATCAGTTAACTCTGTATTAAACGCATTAATCTATAATGACAGAGTAGATGTAGCAGCAGATTCAAACTGGGTATTATTAATTGTAGATAATAATTCTTGCAGAATTCTCCCAATGCTGGGTAAATCTTATGCAGACAGTTTTGAAGAAAAAATTGCTATCGGTGAAGTTTTAGGCGATGCGGAAAACTATGGAACAGTTATTTCGGCTGTTACTCCAATCTTGAAAAATGTACCGTCTAAACGTTTATATGTTCTTTCAAGAACTAATGCAATCAACGCAGAAGTACTTGCAGGAAAATTAACATATAACGGACAAATCATTCACCATAATGATAATATCTTTGCAGAAGCGCCTTATTTAGAAACAGCGCCGGGTATTACGGACCAAGCTGCAAAAATGATTTCATTGGATATCATTGGTGCTGCTATTAACAAAGATTTTGTTGAATACTCAGCAGCTCCTATCAACTTATTTAACTCTTCATTAGGTGAAATCTGGGAAAACGAACAACCGTTAAAGTTAAACATCGGTCCTGGCTTCTTATTGACTTTGGAAAATATGATTGTAGCATCAATCGCTTTTGCGGTTATAGCATTTATAATTATTGCAGCAGTTTTAATTCCATTAAAAACAATGGTTGCTAACAATAATAGTGAAATTGCAAATATGGATGGACAGATTGCTGAGATTCAAAAATTCTTAGATGAAAACAAAAACGTATCTGCGGATATGTTTGATGAAGGTGATGAAGTCAGAATCGGCTTACAACATAACAAAAATGTTTATACATATTATACAATTGTTGGTACTGAAATTCCTAAAAAGTTGTGGCTTACTCACTTACAGTTAGGTGATAAGATTACAATCGAAGGTCAGGCTGATAACTTGGAAAGCGTTTACAGCTTCTTTAGAAATATTAAGGATTACAACCCTACTTCTGAAATCAAATTACAAAAATTGGGCTTGGCATCAAAATCTAAATTAGTAGAATTAGCAGAAGATGAAAGTTTTGATACAGATTCTATCATCACATCTATGAATGCTGACTTCTACGAATTCAGAATTTCAGATGCACCGGAAGCAGCTGTTAGCAAACCTGCTAAATCAAATCAAGACAGCGATGCTTCAGGAGAACTTCCTAATATCGATTTGGGTGAATAACACAAAAAGGACAATGTTAAATGGAAAAGTATAAAAAATATTATGGTGTAATGGTTTTTGGCGCAGTAGCGTTAGCTTGTGTGCTGGGTGCTTACTATTTAATAACACCTCAGATTACAGAACGTGCAGGTTCAGAAGCCAGTCTTCAACAGAAAAAACAAGAATTAGAAGGCAAACAGGCTGAAAGAGGTCGTGTAATTAACAAATTGAAACAACTTAAGGATTCAATTGCAGGATCACAAAAGAAAATCTATTCACCTGTTGAATCTGATTTGGGTAATGATACTTTATTCTTTACTCTTTACAATGATTTAATTGAAATGATTCATGCTAATTCTGTTAAGATTAAATCTATTGATTATTCATACAACCCTGCATCAGATAAATTCGTAGAATTCGGTAAAGATGTTTATTTCGTTTGTGATGTAGAAATGGAATTGGTTTCTAATTATGTTAACCTTGGAAAACTGATTCAGGATATCTACCAATATCCTTATTACATTAAAATTAACGAAATGGATATTAAACCTTACGAAAAAGATAAAACTGTTCTTGTAACAAATATGAGCTTAAGATTATATGCTCATACAGCGCCTGTAGAAGAGGAAGCAGCTCCCGCAGCTGACGCAGGAACACCTGATTTAGGTTTATAAAATAAAAAAGCGACTCAATTGAGTCGCTTTTTTTATTTAGACAGATAGTCGATTATTTCATCTACATGACCTTTAACTTTAACCTTTCGCCATTCTTTTTCGATATTACCACTTCCATCAAGGACAAATGTTGAGCGTTCAATACCCATATACTTTCTTCCATACATTGATTTTTCTTTCCAAACAGCGTATTGTTCTGAAAGAGTATGCTCAGGGTCAGAAAGTAAGATAAAATTCAATCCTTGTTTTTCTCTAAAAGACTTATGACTTTTTATACTGTCAGGACTAACTCCAATAACAGTAACTAATGGTGTTAAACGATTCATATTATCTCTAAAATCGCACGCTTCCTGCGTACATCCTGATGTATTATCTTTAGGGTAAAAATATAAAACAACTCTCTGACCTTCAAACTCTTTCAAATCAAATTCTTTTTCATTTCCGTCAATATCAAGTCCTGGTAATTTCATTATCAATCTCCTTATTTTTAATGCAATAAAAAAAGAGCCTTTGAGGCTCTTTTTAAATGGTGGAGGATAGGAGATTCGAACTCCTGACCCCCTGCGTGCAAAGCAGGTGCTCTACCAGCTGAGCTAATCCCCCACTTTCGGGTCATAACCAAGGTTATCTCGGCTACATTTATTATAATACATGATAAATTTTTTTTGTAAAGGGGTTTTTGAATATTTTTTTAAAGTTTTTTAACCATCTCTTCAAGACATATTTTTACATGAGCATAATTCAATCCGCCCTGCAAATATGCAACATAAGGCGCACGCATTGGTCCATCTGCTGACAGTTCGATTGTAGAGCCTTCAATAAATGTACCGCCTGCCATAATCACCTGATCTTCATACCCCGGAATATACTCAGGAATAGGTGTTACGTACCCGTTTACAGGTGAAAGGGATTGAATTGTTCTACAAAATTCTTCTAAGTGTTCAGGTTTTCCAAAAATTATATTTTGAATAATATCAGTTCTCTTTTCATCAAATCTTGGTGCAGAATTAAACCCGATATCTTCAAAAACTTTTGCGGCAAGAATTGCACCTTTAACCGCTTCCGAAACGATTGAAGGCGCCATAAACAAGCCCTGAAACATTAATCTGTGCTGATTAAACATTGCTCCGCCTTCAGAGCCGATTCCCGGTGCTGTAAGACGATTTGCCGCACGTTCAACATAAAGCTCCTTACCTGCAATGTATCCGCCTGCTTCTACAATTCCTCCGCCCGGATTTTTGATTAAAGAACCTGCAATCAGGTCTGCACCAACTTCAATCGGTTCTCTGTCTTCTACAAACTCACCATAGCAGTTATCAACAAAACAAATACAATCCGGATTTTTTGATTTAACTGTTTTACAAATACGCTCAATAACATCAATAGTCAAAGATTTTCTTGTTGAATAACCTTTAGAGCGCTGAATCAAAACCATTGTAGTTGTGTCGTCAATCATTCTTTCTAAAACATCAAAATCTACTTCATCACCTTTCAAAGGAACTTCGTCATACAAAACGCCGTTACCGATTAGGGAAGAACGCTTGGTTTCTTCATCTCCGGCAGTTCCAATTACTTCCTGCATAGTGTCATAAGGTGCTCCCGCTACAGAAATCAATTTATCTCCATAACGTAAATTACCAAACAAAGCACACGCTAATGTATGTGTACCTGATGCAAAATGTATTCTCACTAATGCTTTTTCTGCTTTAAATACCTGAGCAAAAGTCTTATCTAAGACTTCTCTCCCTAAATCATCATGCCCGTAACCTGAAACTGTGTAAAAATGTTCAGGAGCAACTTTATTATCAAAAAAAGCCTTTAAAACTTTTCTCTGGTTGTTATCTCTAATCTCATTAACCGCATCAAACTGTGCAGTCAAACTTTTTTCCGCGTTCTTAATATTGTATTCCATAATACAATAATTGTAGAGTGAAAGTTGGTAAAGTTCAAGTGCTGCCTAACCCCTCATCAGGGCTCCGCCCAGCTTCTCCCACAAGGGGCGAAGCACAAAGCACGTTTATCTTATGACAATAATTCGGTTAAGATAGTTGCATTTTCTTCCGCTCTTGCATTATTAGCAATCTTATTGCGTTTAATATAAACACGCAAAGCTTCTCTTATAAGTTCACTTCTTGTTCTTTGTTCAGAAGTTGCGATACTGTCGACCCTGTTTAAGAAATCGTTAGACATTGAAATCAATACTCTTGCCATATTCCCTCCAATCAACCTCTATTATATCATATAAAAAGTTTATTTCAATAGTATATACGGCGTTTTATTTTCTTTGCGTTATAATATAAGCATGCTAGAAAATAAAAACATATTAATCGGGATAACAGGCGGTATCGCAGCGTATAAAATTTGCTCTCTTATCAGACTTTTTAAAAAAGCGAAAGCCAATGTAAGAGTGGTAGTTACTCCTAATGCACTTCAATTTGTAACTAAACTCACACTCCAAACTTTAAGCGGAAATGAAGTCTATGTTGACAATTTTGAAATCGATGAATACAAGCCTGAACATATTTCGTTATGTGATTCTGATATTTTTATAATTGCACCTGCTACAGCGAATACAGTTTCAAAAATCGCGAACGGAATTTGCGATAATCTTTTGTTATCAACGGCATGCGCGTTTTCAAAACCGATTCTTCTTGCACCGGCAATGAATACTAATATGTGGAATAATCCTTTTGTCCAAGAGAATTTATCTAAACTTAAAAATCACGGATATCATATTTTAAACCCTGAATCAGGATTCTTAGCTTGCGGAACAAACGGAACAGGCAGAATGGTTGAAGTAGAAGATATTTTTGAAGAAACTTCTAAGATTCTTTCTCAAAACAAAGTATTAGAGGGTAAGAGAGTTTTAATTACCGCAGGCGGAACAAAAGAAAAAATTGACCCTGTGAGATACATTTCTAACTGCTCCTCAGGAAAAATGGGGCTTGCACTTGCTGACTGCGCTTACGAAATGGGAGCAGAAGTTACACTTGTGTCCACTTTCCCGGCAGATAAACCATACAAAAATGTCGTAACAGAATCAGCTCAGGAAATGGAAAAAGCAGTGCATACAGAACTTGAAAAACAAGATTGTGTCATTATGACTGCGGCCGTTGCTGATTACAGAATTGCAAACTATTCAGAACAAAAGATGAAAAAAACTTCTGAAGACCAAATCAGTCTTGAGTTAGTAAAGAATCCTGATATTCTAAAAAGTCTTGCAGGCTCAAATGCAAAAATTGTAGGATTTTGTGCCGAAAGCGAAAACTTGCTTGAAAATGCTAAAACAAAAATTCAAAACAAAGGCTGCGACTATCTTGTTGCAAATGATATTTCCAGAAAAGATATCGGATTCTCAAGCGACTTAAACGAAGTTTACATTCTTGATAAAAAACTGAATATTTGTCATATTGAAAAAGATACTAAACTAAATATTGCACGCAAGATTTTGGAGAAAATCTTTGAATAAATACGAAATTGTTAAAAAAATCGAAACTTTTGCACCGCTCTCAACACAGGAAAAGTGGGACGCAAGCGGTTGGATTGTAGATTTGGAATCTCCTGCAATCACTAAAATAATGTTTGCACTGACTATAACAAAAGAAGTTGTAAAACAGGCGCTTGAACAAAATTGCGATATGATAATTTCACATCACCCGTTGTTTTTTGTACCTTTGGAATACAGAAAAATAAATATGTATTGTGCTCATACAAACTTAGATAAAGCTAATGGCGGAACAACGGATTTGATTCTTGAACAACTGGGTTTTCAAGGCAAAGTTTTTGAAGAATTTATAAGAATTGTTGAATTACCTGAAGCAATTTCCGTTGAGGAATTAAAAGAAAAACTTCTGCCGCTTTCACCAAAACTCAGATATATTAATAATAACAACACAAAAACCATCCAAACTATAGGATTTTGTGCAGGTTCAGGAAGTGAATTTATGAACGAAACTCCATGTGACGCGTTTGTCACAGGGGATTTAAAATTCCATACGGCAGCAGAAGCCGAAAAAGTCGTTTTTGATATTGGACATTTCGAAAGTGAAATTATGTCAGCAAAGCTTTTGAAAAAAATTACGGAAGTCGGAGAAAAAGGAGTTTTGGCTAATGAAAAAAGTCCTTTTATTTAGTATTTTAACTCTATGCACCACACTTTGCGTAATGGCTTACGAAACTATTATTATCAAATATCCGTCAGGAGAATTGTGGATAAAAGCTTATTATAAAAAAATCGGCAACGAAGCTATTTTGCAATACGTCCCAAACGGACAAGCAAGTAATAACTGGCGTAGAACAATCATTGTACATTCATATAACGACTCCGCTTATCCCGTTAATGTTTTTATGAATAACCATCTTGCAATGATGAAGAAAACAAATCCTACAGGAAACTATAAAACACTGAGAAGCACTGCTAACGATGCAATTGCAGGCAGATGTACCCAAAATTATAAAAATATAGAAGGACAGTGTGAGTTTTTCAGAGTTACACGTGCACATAATGCTGTCGTAAGCGTACATTATATCAATAAAGATAAAAATGATTTTATGAGAAATTACGACGAATGGTATAACATTATTAAACGCGCTAAGTTTTTAAACAGCTATTACAGAAACGAAAGAACTTTGAATAAATCTGAATATTTTGAATTGTAACTAAAAAGGTCGGATTGCAATCCGACCTTTTTAACAATTATTTCTCTGAAGATTCAGTGAATGCTTTTAATAAATTATAAGAAGCATCCCATCCGCTCACACCTGTTGATTTGTATTGAGCGATATTTTTTGCTCTGACTGCTCTGTTTTTTTCCTGTTCTTTATTGAATTTTTCTAACTTTTTCTTATTAGAATTTCTTTCTTTCACAATCGGATCAGCATAAGTCAAAAATGCCTTATATTCTTTACAACCGTATCCTGCTTTTACTTTTGAAGGATAGTTGTAAGTTAAATAGTCATAAATATTCATTGCTCTTTCAGAGTTACAAGGTTTGCCAAGTGCAATTTCCATTGTAGTTCCAGGCATTTTTGTAAGCACTACAATACTTGCAAGCGGATTGTAGTTTGCCTGAATCATCAAATCCGCACCTGTAATATCAGCATCTTTGTTATCACTCATAGAAGCTTTATTGGCTGCATAATCGCTGTTTGCAACACTTGTAATAAGATTGCCTTCTGAGAAAGTATTATTAATCGCTGATTTAGCAAAATCTCTCATTTTAGATTTTGTTGCACGTCCGTTAATGATATATGCAAGCTCTCTTGCAATTACGGCTGCAACTTCATTGTCATTTCCCGTATAAGTCAAATCAGTGCTTGAAATTTGGATTGTATTGGTTATTGTAGCATCGTCGTTATTCACAGCTCCGTTAACTACTTTAAACTGAGTATTTTCAGGCAATCCGTTTTTCTTTAATAATTGCGCACCAACCGTATTTACTCTGTCTGCTGCTGTCCAAGTTGCTGAAAAAGCAGGCATTGAGAATAATCCGAGTGCAAATAATGAAATTAATAACTTTTTCATAGTTTCCTCCGTTTTTATTTATACTCTTTTGTCTATATTTTGTCCGATTTGCGGTTTTACGAAATTATTATGATAATAATAGAATACTCCGACTGAAGCTGATGTAATAAAATAGAAATTCGCCAGAGTTATCAGAAAATGCAGAATTGTATTTCCGATAAATAATGCCGAGAGTATCGATATTATACTATATACAACAAATATTAATACAAAAATACCTAAAGTTTGGAAAAATTTTCTGCTGAATAAATCTTTTAATCCTATAAAAAATGCGATAAACGGATTTTTGTTTTTGAAAAACAATGCAGGAACGGAAAGCAATTCTAAAAAATAAGTCAAAGCCATAGACGCCAATAATAAAAAGTTCCACGCATTAATCTTAATAAGCTGTTCTTTTGTTAATGAAGCTAAGAATGTTTTTAAAGCTTCAGGATTTTGTAGAGCAGAATTAAGAGCTTCAACAGAAATATTAGGGTTTCCTATAATTTTCATGCCTGCTACAGAGGCTATCATAAGAATTATTAAAGAAATCAAAAGTATATTTAATAACATTCCTAAAGCTGACAAAAAGTATTCGCCGACTCCCGGAGTAAATTCTTTGATTAAGGAATTAGGATCATCTCTTTCCGGTTCAAGAACAGCAATTTTTACCATATTAAACCAACCTGCCGTAAATGCAGATGCCATTAAAGCAAATAACGCAAGTCCGATTATAAGATTTATCACCGCACCTCTTGCAGACACTGCAAGATAAATTGTTGATAACAGTGAAAATAAAATTAACGGTGTACCTAAAATTATGTATCTGTTTGTTAGTTCAAAAACTTTTTTCATTTTTATATCCTGTACTTTATAATTGATGATTCTACTATATCATCCGAAATCCTTGAAGCAAGGTTACGGAAGCTGTTTGCAATATTAGAGTTTGTATTAACTTCACTCACGGTCAAACCTTTATTAATACTTTCCATAATTGAAAAATAATTATTCGGGATTTTCCAGTAAACCTTCTCACCGAGAGTCGTTTCAATATCTTCAACAGTAATACTATCGTTTTCCATAAAACGATTAATTATAATTTTAACTTTATCAGAAGGATAACGTCTTGATTTAAAAAGATTCAGACATCGCTGTGCATTTCTTATTGCAGGAATATTCACAATTGTTGTGAACAAAATCAAATCCGAACAATCAAGAATTTTCAATGAGTTCGGGTCAATATTTGATGACATATCAACTACAATATATGGAAAACTCTTTTTCAAAGTTTTGAATAAACTTTCAATTTGCTGCGGTGTAATACTTTCCGATTGTTCAATATAATTTGGATCTGACAAAACATATAACTTTGAATCTTTATATTTTTCAAATGCGCTAAGCAAGGTGTCTTCTTTTTTATCAATAAGATTTTTGATAACATAAGCTACATCAAAACCGGGACTAAGATTCAAGAATGTAGAAATATCTCCGAGCTGCAAATTCAAATCGACAAGAGCAACTTTATCATGAGTTGTCTTGGCAATTTCTGCTGCAAGGTTTGAAGCTATTGTAGTTTTACCGATTCCGCCTTTATTTGAATAAACAGTTATTATTTTTGATGCAGTAATTTCAAGTTCTGTTTCAGGTTTAGAAAGCATTTCAACAACACGTATCAAATCATTTTTAATAACGGGCTTCGGCAAAAATTCTCTTGCTCCGAGGCGCATTGCTTTCACAATTGTATCGGTAGAATAATCGGTTGATGTTATAACAATTTTATCTGTTAACAGCCTGATATTCTTAACAGTTTCAATTAAATCAGGTGTTTCGTTGGAAATATCAACAAAAACTATTGGAGGAGCCTCCTGAGATTTAATTTCTGCTATTCCGCTAAAATAATCCGCAAAAAGTTTCAAATCATCTTTCAATCCCAACTCTTCAAGAAAAGATTTAAGAATTTCGCGTGAATTAGCGTTGGAATCAAGAACAATTATTGACATAAGCACCTCTCTCATCCAATATACCTTAAATACAAAAACAACACAATGTACTACTGTTTAAATCATTTTTAGATTATAATATTGAAAACGGAGGACTTTATGAAAAAATTTTTCTATATTTTGACAGCATTTTTATTTACCTGCATTTTAGCGAATGCTGAAACAGTTAATTTTATGAATCAGGAATATCATCTTGAAAAAGTACTTAAAAACTCTTCAAACATTATGAATGCTTATGTCGCACCTTCACAGAAACTTGAAAACTGGACAGATTTGATAACGGTTCAATATTTAGCAAAAGAAGAAAGCGAATTCGATTACATTAACAATTTTATAAACACACTTTCGAAAAACCCGGAATTCAGATTAATAGGTTTTAATTCTAAAGACAATGCTTTTTCATTCGGACTAATGCATAGTAAAGGAAATGAAGGATATATTGAATACAATCTGGTAAAATGCAAGATGGCAAAAAACGGCGGTATTTCTACTATACAATATTCACATAGATATAAATTCAATGACAAAGCAAGCTTCCTAGCTGCATCAGAAAACTGTTTCAAAAACGATAATAAATATGCATCAGCAATTCTAAACACAAAAATTCCTGCAATAGTAAAAAAACAAAAATAATATTTTTTATACTATAATTAGGTTATGTTGGATTATCTAAAAAACAAATTTGATGTAATCATAGTTGGAGCCGGTCATGCCGGATGCGAAGCTGCTATCGGTGCTGCGCGTTTAGGATGTAAAGTCTTGCTGTGCACCTTAAACCTTGATAACATTGCACTACAGCCTTGCAACCCTGCAATAGGAGGTCCCGCAAAATCAACTCTTGTGCGCGAGATTGATGCACTGGGAGGTGTTATGGGCGAAGTTGCAGATGCAACTTATATCCAGATGAAAACTCTTAACTCATCAAAAGGCCCAGCTGTAAGAGCACTTAGAGCACAATCCGACAAAAAAGAATATTCGCAATATATGCGTAATATTATTGAAAGCACTCCGAATATCTGGCTTAAACAATGCTGTATAACAGAGCTACGCACCCAAGACGGCAGAATTACGGGCGCAATGGATGAATATGGTATTGAATATCAATGCGATGCAATTATCCTTACAACAGGAACTTCTCTTGAAGGCAAAATGTATGTCGGGCTTCAAGCATACTCAGGCGGACGACTCGGCGAACGTGCTGCAATCGGATTATCAGAATGGTTAAGAAATAACGGAATCCGAACAAAAAAATTAAAAACAGGCACTCCTGCTCGTGTTGATAAAAGAACTATTGATTATTCCAAAATGACAATTCAACCCGGGGATGAAAAATTAAGTTTTTATTCTTTTAAACCTAACCGCCCTGTAAGACCTCAAGTTCCTTGTTATTTAACAAGAACCAACGAGGATACACATCAAATTATTCGCGAAAATCTTGATAAATCACCAATGTATCAGGGACTTATTCAAGGCGTTGGACCTCGCTACTGTCCGTCTATCGAAGATAAAATCGTAAGATTCGCATCAAATCCGTCTCACCACATTTTTATTGAACCGGAAGGTCTTAATACATACGAAGTTTATATTCAGGGATTCTCAACAAGCCTTCCTGCATGCGTTCAGGTAGAAATGTTACGTTCTTTACCTGGGTTAGAGAATGCTCATATTATTAAACCTGCTTATGCTGTTGAATATGATTCCGTTCCTGCAATACAAACAACACATTCTTTGATGTCAAAAGATATTAAAGGGTTATTCTTTGCAGGTCAAATCAACGGAACAAGCGGTTATGAAGAAGCAGCGGCACAAGGTTTGATTGCAGGTATAAATTCAGTTAAATATTTGAACTCATCAGATATGTTGGAACTCTCAAGAAGTTCTTCATATATCGGTACGTTGATTGATGATTTGGTAACAAAAGATATTCAGGAACCTTACAGAATGCTTACATCTCGTTCCGAATACAGACTTCTTTTAAGACAGGATAATGCCGATTCAAGATTAACCTCAATCGGTCACGATATCGGACTTATTGACGATACTCAATATGCAAGATTCAAAGACAAACAGGAAAATATTCAAAAAGAAATCTCAAGACTCGGCGAAACAAAGATTTCCGCAACCGAAGGGGTAAATGAGGTTTTAGCTAAGTATTCCGAACACCTTGACCGCGGAGTTAGAATGGCTGAACTTCTTAAACGTCCTAATATTACCTATGATGTGCTCAGAGAGTTGGATATTGAAACCCAAAATCTTAACTTAAGCGAAGACATTGCAGGCGAAGTTGAAGTATTAATCAAATACGACGGCTATATAAAAAGACAGGAAAATCAGGTTGAAACTTCTGAAAAACTCGAAAAATACAGAATTCCTGCTGATTTAGACTATTCTACATTAAAACATATTTCTACGGAAACCCGCGAAAAACTCGAAAAAGTTCGTCCTACGAACCTCGCTCAAGCTTCACGCATAGGCGGCGTTAAGCCTGCTGACATTTCTGTTTTGATGGTTATGCTAAAGTCATAATGTAACAAAATATTTACATGTGCGCAAAAAAGTTTGTTTACTCCTTTTAACTCCAAAAAAGGAGGCAGCATAATGCTTAACAATATTAATAACTCAACCAACCCTAATTTTGGCGCTAAATTAAGAATCACAACTCCGGTAAAAGATAATGTAAGATTACAAAATATCCAAAAAGCTTTTGCCGAAAAAACAGCTGAAATCAATGATACATTATCAATGACCCGTCTTGGGGAAGATTGGAATAACATGGAATGTTATTATCTTGGAACAAATCAAGATAAAGCTATTGGGGGATTCTTTAAAACCTCTTTGGATTCAATGATGGAAACGCTTTCCGATAATGATATCGTGACAAAATTAGTTAAAACGCTAAAAGCAATGAAAGAACTTAATAAAAGAGAAGGTGCATGTTTAGGTTTTGAAGACGGAAAATACAGAGCTGAACATGAACAAAAAAGAAATCTTTTAATTGCTCAAAACTGCCGTGAAAAAGGTGATGAAGTAATGGCAGGCAGATTTGAATTTTTAGCAGGCTGCTTCGGCAAAAAACTTGCAAAAATTGAAGCTGAAGAAACAAAAATAAATAACAGATTTTTAGAACGGCTTAATGCAATAGCTGATGGCGATGAAGATATTCTGAATTTAAAAGAATCTATGTAAATAAAAAGGAGTGAAAATTCACTCCTTTTATTTTTCACATACGCATTTTTGGTATAAAATATTATAGGGAGGGGAAAGATTAGATTTTGTTAGTTAAACAGATAAAAAAGATTGCTTTTTTATTTTTTGCTTTGCTGATACTGACTCAGCCTTGTTTTGCTATAAAAATCGGACTCCAGACCCAAGTTAACCGTACATTTATCGGATCTTCCACCAAAGCTGAAATTATAGACTGCAAGACCAATAAACTCATCTTCGTCATGGATAAGATGAAAGGATATGAATTCAAACCGTACAGGGGGGTAATTGCAATAAAAGTTGATGGGCAGTATAAAAAGATTAACAGCAATAAAATTGTTATCAAACCTGAACCTAACGGATTCGTAAGCGTAAAGAGGAAATGGTACAGAGGACATTTTCAGGTTGTTAACGACGGATTGAGTTTAACCGTAATAAATGATGTTCCTCTTGAAAAATATCTTCAAGGAGTAGTACCGTCAGAGATGCCGCCATCATGGGAACACGATGCTCACAAAGCTCAGGCAATTGCTGCAAGAAGTTATGCTCTTGCAAATCTGGGTAAACGCGGAAAACACGGCTATGACCTTAAAGATACACCTGAAGATCAGGCTTATGGCGGAGCAAGCGCTGAGACTCCTCAAACAAACGATGCGGTAACAGAAACAGAAGGTCTGGTTCTGGTTTATGACGGTAAAATCATTCCTGCTTACTATTCAGCTTCAGCAGGCGGAAAAACAACAACTGCAGGTCAGGTCTGGTCAAAAGATTTGGCGTTTCTAAAATCCGTACCTTCATTTGACGATGGAATCAAAAAGAACGGACACGGAGTCGGAATGAGCCAGTACGGCGCAAATAACTTAGCTAAAAAAGGATATAATGCTTATCAGATTCTAAAATATTTTTATGCTAACGTAAAATTTGCAAAAATAAAATCGGAGTATTACAAATGAAGACAGCTATCATAAGTAACGAACAAATTATAATCAATGAAACCGAAGATATTAAACTTGACGGCAGAAAAGGTGCAATCGTCAAAGTACTCGGGTGCGGGCTCTGCGGTTCCGATATTGTTAAATTCAAACACAAAATTGTAAAAGACGGTGCTGTTTTAGGACACGAAATTGTTGCAGTTATCGATGAAATAAATTCCGATACTGATTTTAAAGCCGGAGAAAGAATTGTAACTTCTCACCATATTCCTTGTTTTGAATGTACTTATTGCAAACACGGAAACTATTCAATGTGTGCACATTTTAAAGCTACGAACATATTTCCCGGCGGTTTCAGCGAAAAAGTTTTCGTATCGGAAGAACATTTACAGCAAGTTGCTTATAGAGTACCTGAGCACATGAGCAATGAAGAAATCTCTTTTTATGAACCTTTAGGATGCTGTATTCGTGCAATCAAACGCTGTAACTTACAGAAGGAAGATAAAGTCCTTGTTGTAGGTTTAGGTTCAATCGGACTTTTAATGGGCGAAGGTTTAAAAGCTTTCGGCTACGATGTTTACGGATGCGATTTGATTAAAGAAAGACTTGAACTTGCTAATCAAATGGGAATCAAACCTTTACCCGAAAACTTTGAAGCAGATGCTGTATTCATGACCTCTGGAGCCGACAAAGCAATTGATACAGCTTTAAAAAATATCAAAATGGGCGGGAAAATACTTGTTTTCTCAAGTACTCCAAACAATTGGGGCTATGCAAATAACGAAATTTATTACAAAGAATTAACCGTAATGGGCAGCTATTCACCATCTCCTGCTGATTTGAGAGATTCATTTGAGCTCCTTGTTTCAGGAAAAGTAAACGTCAAGAACCTGTCAACCGTATATCCTCTTGATAAAATTCAAGAAGCTTTTGACGACACAGTTTCAAACAAGATTTTTAAAGCTTATATTAGCGTTAATGAAAAATTACAAATTTTAAATAAAAATGAACAAAAACATTTGTGCAATCGTTAATATTTTAGATTGTATAATTAGAAGGTAGTATGAGGAGAAATAATTATGAAAAAAATGTTAGTTTCATTGGCTGTTTTAGGAATTTTAGGTACAGGTGCGGCAGTACAGGCAGCTGTTGAAAGAGGATATATTACAGTTAACACAAGCGCTAATACAGAAATCGCGCCTGATGTTGCAGAAATTTCATTTGCTGTACAAACCCACGATAATAAATCAATGCAAAGTGCAACAAAAGCTAACAAAGAAATTTCAGACAAAGTTTTTGCAGAGCTTAAATCAATGATTAATACGCAAAACGGCGATTTTATCAAAACATCCGATTTTAATGCATCACCTGTTTACCATTATGTCAATTCAAAAAGAATTTTTGACAAATATCAGGTTTCAAACCGCGTAATTGTTCACACAAAATCTATCGAAAATGTAGGTAAAATGATTGACAGCGCAATTACAGCAGGCGCGACAAATGTAGACAACCTGTCATTTTCTGTTTCAAGCTATGATCAACAATGCAATGATTTAATTTCAATTGCTGCCGATAAAGCAAAAACCAGAGCAGGTATTATTGCAAAAGCAACCGGTTCAAACCTTGATGGTATCAGAACTTTTGATACAAGCTGCAGCACAAATAACTACCATAACCAGAGATTCTATATGGCTAAAAACATGATGGCTGATGTTGCAGAAGCAGACTCAGCACCTTCTATGGCAGGCGGAATCTCAATCTCTGACGGAGTAATCAAAATTAACGCAAACGTAAACGCAACATACTTTGTAAAATAGTGCTACGTACGTAGACAAGGGACGGAGCACATTTCATAAAACTACAAGTGAGTTCGCTCCTGTGCTCCCTCGCCCCTTGCGGGAGAGGGTTGGGGTGAGGGGTTAAATGGACAAAATTGACTTACATATTCATAGCAGTTATTCGGACGGAAGTGATTCCGTCCGTGAACTTGCTGAACAAATTAAACTTGCAGGCATAAAAATATTTGCATTAACTGACCATGATACAGTTGCAGGATGTGAAGAAATGGCACAGCTCATGCCGGATGGTTTTATCCCTGCTGTTGAGCTTACCTGTAAAGCAGGTGATATAAAATGTCATATTTTAGGTTACGGAATTGATTATCGTAATCCGGAACTACTTGCTCTTATTGAAAAAGGGAAAAAACTTCGCAGAGCAAAACTTGAAACCAGAATAAAATATCTTAAAGACATTTGGAATATTGAACTCACTAAAGACGAACTCAACTGGCTTTATTCTCGCAAAAGCGTTGTTAAAACCCATATTGCCAATGTTCTGGTAAAACGCGGGCTTTCAGATAACAATCAAGATGCAATGAAAAAATATCTTGATGGCTGCAAAGCAGGTGATACAAGATTTACCGGAGAAGAAGCAATTTCCGCAATTAAATCCGCTGGCGGAACACCTGTATGGGCACACCCTATTGGAGGTGAAGGCGAAAGACATATCTCAAAAAAAGAATTCCTGCCAAAACTGGAAACAATGAAATCTTTTGGTATAGAAGGTCTTGAATGTTATTACTCACGATACAACCAAGAAGAAATTGAATTCCTTGTAGATTGCGCTAACAAAAATAACTTAGCAGTAACAGGCGGAAGCGATTATCACGGTTCAAACAAAAGTGTTCCGATTGCTAAACTAAATGTAGAAAATTTACCTGTAGCAAAAAATCTTTTTACAAGGTTTAACCTTATAAAGGAGTAATTTATGCAGGTTAATAACATACAAACAAATACAGCGTTCCAAGGCAAAATCGTTAACAACGAACACCTTCAAAAAGCAATGGATTATGCCAGTAATCGCCAATTGAAAAAATTTGAAAAACTTTTACAAAAGATGGAAGCATCTAATGATTCATGGACATATTCTTTACAAACACAACAGAAATTTGATTACGACAGCTGTAATACAACACAACAACTCATACTTTCATCAAATAGCTTAAACTGCATGAATTTTAGAACAATCGGTATAGAAACTGTCAATCGCATGCTAGAACCATTTCATGATAAAGCTTACAATAAAGCACTAAAAAAAGTTTGTTCTTGTATTGAAGATGATTATCGTCAAGCTGAAATTAATAAACCCAGAGAAACCATATTAGAAAGAATCAATAAATTACTTTCTCGTTCTTAATACTGAAACAATCAATCCCAACGACATTAAAAGCGGATAAAACATCCCTTTTAATATAGTAAACGAAGTCGCACCGATTGATGCAGCTAAACTCGCTGCAATAAGGATTTGAGCTCCATAAGGAATCATGCCCTGTACAACACAAGATGTTGTATCTAATAAACTTGCGGTTCTAACAGAATCTATTTTATGTTTTTCTGAGAGTTCTTTTGCAATAGAACCTGATGTTATAATTGCAACCGTGTTATTTGCAGTAAAGAGATTAATCAAACCCACAAGAAAACATATCCCGATTTCACAAGTTCGTTTATCTTTAATCCATCTGCCTGTTTCATTAATAATATAAGTTATTCCTCCATTATATCTGACCAGCAAAAGCAATCCGCCTGCAAGCATTGCTACAATAATAGTTGTTGCCATACTTATGGTTCCATCGCCAATATAGCCAAACACATCAAATAAGCCGAAACTATTATGTGCAAGTCCGATGATTACATTCAGAATTGTCCCAAAGAACAAAAGAAACATAACATTAACACCTGAAATCCCTAAAATTAGAAGCAAGATATAAGGACTTACTTTTACATAAGTATCTAAAGTTATTGCTGTATTCGCAATATCGGTATTTGTACTTGCAAACATCGGAAGCATATAAAGTATAATACATAAAATCGCAGGAACAGTGATAATTCTCAGGTTGCATAACATTTCATCACGCATACTGACATTCTGGGTTCTGCTTGCAGCGATTTTGGTATCAGAAATTAATGACATATTATCCCCGAACATCGCCCCGCCGACAGTTGCTCCAAGTACAAAAGAAGGATTAATCCCAAAAGATTGAGAAATCGAAACCGCAATCGGAACAATTGCTGCAATAGTACCGCAAGAAGTGCCGATTGATAAAGAAATCAGAGCAGAGATTACAAATAAACCCAAAACCATAAACTGTGCGGGAATAAAATTCTGAGCAATCAACACAGCAGACTCAATACCGCCAACAGCTTTTGCACTCGCAGTAAAAGCACCTGCAAGAACAAACACAAGGCACATTATCATAATATCTTTATTGCCCATTCCCTGAGCAAATAATTCTATCTTTTTATTAAGTTTCTCTTTATGGTTAAGAGTTAAGGCAACTCCTGAAGAAATAAGGAATGCCACCGTCATCGGAACTTTTGAAAAATCTCTCGTCCACAAAGAAAACCCGAAATAAAACAATACAAACACAATAAAAGGTATTATTGCTTTAAAACTTGATTCTCTCCACTGTAAATTTTGTTCTTGTTCCATTATTTCTCCTGTATTTAGCTTTCAAAACTTTAAGTATATGTAACAAAATGTTTATTGTCAAATAGTTTCGTTTACAAATGGTTTTATTCATGATTTACTGTACAAATAATGCATGTGTGTAGCCTTTCAAATATAAATAATAATCAAAACTTTCGTTCAAATTCACGTCAAGTGTTTAAGAACCAAAAGCTTCTCTACAAAAATAAAACTAATTTCTTTAGAGATGATTTGAGCTGGGAAAAACTTGTACAATTTTTGGATGAAAAATACAAAAATACAGATAAAGTAAATATTTTTAATACAGCATGCTCAGATGGCACCGAGCCCTTTTCTTTAGCCGTAATATTAATGGAAAAGCTTAAATCAAAAGCTGCGAAATTTTTCCCTATCTATGCCTCTGATATTGATGAAACAATGATTAATGATGCAAAAAACTCACCTTGTAATATTTCTGATATAGATTTTTATATGATTAATAAACACACAGGCTCAGAGTCATATAAGTATTTTTCACCGGCAAAATCAACAAATTTCAGCTATCCTATGGCAGTACTTCCTACCGAGAACCTGAAATCGCAAATAGAATTCAAGCAGGCAGACGTATTTGAAGCACTGAATGACCTTCCCCCTAAAAATAATGTAATTTTATGCAGAAATTTTTGGGTCTACCTTGCCGAACAGACAAGAGAAAAATTGATAGAAGTGTTAAAAGACAAACTGACCCCTTCCGACTCGGTCATTATCGGCGAACTGGAAAACGGGTGGGGCATCGATAACATGCTTAAAAAAGCAGGTTTTGAAGAAACTGTTGTGAGAAACATATACGAAAAACCTAAAGATTAGATTTAAAGCGCATATAAACAATATTATAGCCATCCCCGATCACATTAAAGAGGTTGTATGTGAAATTATTCAAATTCAATCACAGCAATTTCAGGTATGCAGTTGAATCGCAGAGGCAAAATACTTGTACCAATACCTTTAGTTGTAATTAATTTTCTACGATTTTCTTCAATAAGTCCTTGAGCATATTTATCCCCATAATTTGAAGCTGTAAAAATTGGTCCCAGCAGTGGAAGCCTGATTTGTCCTCCGTGAGTATGTCCGGCAAGAGTTAAATTGATATCATTTGAAAGTTTGGGAAACAAATCCGGAGAGTGAGTTAAAAAAAGCAAAGGAGATTTTGTATTATCAAGTGCCTGATAAATATCCGGACTGCCTGTCATTAAGTCCTCTACACCTGCAATATAAACGGTTTTGTCATTGGTTTTTATTGAAATATTCGAATTTGAAAGAACTTTAATTCCCTTATTTTGTAACGCTTTGGAAATTCTTTCGGCTCCATACCAACCATCATGATTTCCTAAAGTTGTATAAAAGCCGTATTTTGATTTAATGTTGCCTAATTCTTTTGCAATATCTTCAATCGGCATCGTCATTTTTTCATTATGCCCTGATACAAAATCACCAACAGACAAAACCAAATCAGGATTTTCGGCATTTATCAATTCTACAATTTTTTTTAATCTTTTTTGTTGATGAGGTTTGATATGAAAATCACTTGCAAAAACAATCTTAACACCCTTTAACTCATCATCCTGAATAGTATAGCGGTTCACCTCAAGCTTATTTGGCTCTACAAACAGGCTGTAAAATCCCAGTGATAAAATTATAAAAATATATAATAATTTATTCCAAATTTTCATTATTTACCCTTTTCAATTAAAAAATCCGGTCATCCAAACCACAGCATTTATTCCATCACCAACCTTTGGCTTATACTCTTTTAAAACATGTTTTGATGCATAGATATTACAATATAAATATTCATTATCTTCTCCGTGTTCAAGATTGACTTTCATAACTGCAATCTTTTCTCCAAGAAAATTGACATATTCTATATCTTCAATTTGCGTTGCAATTTCAAACTCACAACAGTAATCGGTCGGAACGAACATTCTAAAATGTTCAGCATCAATTCTATGAATTGGGACTTCAAAATCTTTTTCTGTTTTATGTGGGTTTTCTTGTAAAAATTCTTCTAAAAAATACTTATAAGTATCCCCTTCTGCCGGAAATTCTTGAACTTCCATTTTGCTTATTGTCATTGCAAGTCCTGCAAGAGAAATTGTTTGTATTTTATCAAATTTAAAATTCTTATTATCAACCACAAAATAAGGATTATGGAAATTTATTATTTTGCCTAAATCAGTTTCAGCTGCCATTTCACCTTCTCCGTCAATTTCCCAGGAGTAAGACTCTTTTAGTTTAACATCATTATTACATCCAATTAAAAGAGGATAAGCAGAAGCATATTTTTTAGCGTTCTTATTTTCTTCAATTAGGCTTAGTACAGAAAATTTATTATTTTCAGGATATTTTATTCCGGCATATTGTTTATTTTGGGTTTTAAGATTTTGAAATATTACATTTCCTTTTTCCACGACCATTCTTAGAAATACTAAGAATTTTTCAGATGCCCCAAAGACTGCATCCCATACATTTCCATATCCTGCTGAATGTTCACCGAAGAAGTAACTCTCATTATTTTTAGGTTTTTTAACTTCCATTCCTCGTACATATAATTTATCAGCTATAGTTTATCCTTTCAATATTTCTTCTGCCATATTTATTCCTTTACAGGATAATTTTAAAACAAACTTACAACAAAAGCAGTCATCGGTTACACTTTTTGTAGTTTCAAAATTTCCGAATAAACTTTGTTTAATCTAATACCATTTTTACTGACTTCTTTAAGAACAAAGATTCCGGTCAAACAATTTATTTGTGTAATATTGTCAACCAACTGGCTTTTGCTGATTTTTTATTTACTTCCATACCTATAACATTCTCGCTTTACATAATTTGACGGGTTGAAAGTTCAACTAAAGCTGTACAAAATTTGTACAAATTGAGTAAACGTTAATAATCACAGGGATTTAGACTGTTTAAAGTATTTACTTCATTAATAATTCTTAATATATTTGATATAAAATGAGGTAAGCTATGGCTTTTGATATAAAAGACTTTCAGAATAAACTTTGGAAAACCGCAGATGATTTACGTGCAAATTCAAGTTTGAAATACAATGAATTTTCTACTCCGGTATTAGGATTGATTTTTCTACGTTTTGCTGATTACAGATTTCAAAAAGCCAAACCCGAAATAGAAAAACTAAAAACCTCATCCCGCAGAGCTTTTGATGAGAAAAATGCCTATCAAGCACGGGGAATTCTTTTTGTTCCACAAAAAGCTTCTTTTAACTATTTGTTAAATTTGCCGGAAAGCGAGAGTATTGCAAAAGCACTAAATGAAGCAATGTCGTTAATTGAAGATGAAAACCCTATATTAAAAGGAGTTTTACCAAAAGGTTATTTAAGAATTCCGGATGATTTGTTGGTTGCGACAATGAAAGTTTTTGCTGATGTTGATTTCGACAAAGAAAATGGTGATATTTTTGGCAAAGTTTACGAATTTTTCTTAGGAAAATTTGCCGGTTCGGAAGGTCAAAAAGGCGGTGAATTCTACACTCCAACTTGTCTTGTAAAACTGATTGTTGAAATTATAAAACCGTTTCATGGTAACGTATATGACCCTGCCTGCGGCTCGGGTGGTATGTTTGTTCAAATAGCCGAATTCGCAAAAAGAGAAAATAAAGATGAAAGTAAGTCTGTTAATGACTTAATCACGGTAGAAGGTCAAGAAAAAACAGAAGAAACTGTCAGATGGTGTAAAATGAACCTTGCTGTTCATGGGCTTGAAGGTGATGTAAAGCAAGCTAACAGTTTTTATGAAGATGTTTTTGATTCGGTTGGAAAATATAATTTTGTCTTAGCTAATCCGCCATTTAATGTTGATGGAGTTGATAAAGAAAGACTAAAAGGTGACAAGAGATTCCCGTTTGGTTTGCCAAAGGCTGATAATGCAAATTATTTGTGGATACAGATGTTTTATTCAGCATTAAAAACTCCAAAAGATGGTGAAAACGCACGTGCAGGTTTTATAATGCCAAACTCTGCAAGCGATGCAAGACAAACAGAACAAACTATAAGAGCAAAAATTATTAAAGATAATGCGGTTGATGTTATGATATCAGTTGGAAGTAATATGTTCCATAACGTAACATTGCCTTGTAATCTTTGGTTTTTGGATAAAGGAAAGAAAAAGACCGACAGAAAAGACAAAGTTCTTTTCCTTGATGTAAGAGAAATCTTTACTCAAATTGATAGAGCACATAGAGAATTTATTGATGAGCAGATAGAATTTATTACAAATATTGTAAAACTTTATCGAGGAGAAAAACCTGATTACAAATGGGGAAGTAAAAAATTAACATTAGAAAAATTCCCTGATGAAAAATATCAAGATGTAAAAGGCTTATGCAAAGTTGCAACAATTGATGAGATTGAAAAACAAGGCTGGAGTTTGAATGCCGGACGCTATGTTGGTATAGCAGATGTAGAAGAAGAAGACTATGTGTTTGAAGAAAAACTTCAAGAATTAAATTCTGAACTTGAAAAATTGAATTCTGAAGCAAAAGATTTAGAAGTTAATATTGCACATAATATTAAAAAATTAATGAGCGTATAAATGAAGAAGTGGATTAGCAATAATATTATTAATTTTATTGAAGCCGTAGTTGATAATCGGGGTAAAAATCCTTCTTCTTATTATAAAAAAGAAAAATATCCGGTAATAGATAATTTTTTAATTCAAAATACAAAATATCCGAATTTAGATAATGTAATAAGATATTTGGATCAACATTTATTTGATAATTTTATAAGAAATTATTTAAAAAAAGATGATGTGATACTGACTCTGGTTGGCAATGGTATCGGGAATGTATCGATGGCTCCATCTGACAAGGTTGTTATAGTACAAAATACAATTGGATTAAGGTGCAATGAAAAATTACTGAATTCTTATTTATACTACTACCTATTGAATAATAATAAGCAACTTAGAGCTTTAAACAGAGGTGGGGCTCAGCCTAGTATAAATAAAAATGATGTTCTTGCATTACAAATCAACATTCCTCAACGTATTGAAACTCAAGAAAAAATAACCAAAATTCTTTCAAATTATGATGATTTGATTGAAAACAACAATAAACGCATAAAAATTTTGGAAGAAATGACACAAAAAATCTATAAAGAATGGTTCGTAGATTTCAAATTCCCAGAGCGCAAAACGGTAACTTTAAGACAAGCTGAATTAGGCGAAGAAGTTATGCCAAGAAAAGGAAAAAATATTACTAAAGCTACAATAAAAAAAGGGAATGTGCCTGTAGTTGCAGGAGGACTGGAGCCTGCATATTATCATAACAAAGCAAATACAACAGAACCTGTGATAACTATTAGTGCATCCGGTGCAAACGCAGGCTATATAAACCTATATTATCAGGATATTTGGGCTTCAGATTGTTCATTTATCGATTCTACAATGACACCTTATGTATATTACTATTATTTGTTATTAAAATATAATCAAATCAAAGTAACGAATATGCAAAGAGGTGCAGCCCAACCACATGTATATCCACAGGATCTTGCGCAATTAAAATTTGATACCACTGATGAAAAGATAATTAAAGAATTTAATACTTTAATAACTCCTTTCTTTGAGCAAATTAAAAATCTATCCTTAAAAAATCAAACCCTCAAACAAACTCGTGACTTTCTCCTTTCCCGTTTAATTTCCGGTGAAATTGATGTTGAAAATATGGAGATTAAATAAATTTTTGATTTAGCAAATTTTTGTATATAAGAACTCCAATAAAATTGCACACATATATCTTTTATGCTTAGATATATTGATGGAGACAAATAATGCACAAATTATCAGAAGTAGCATTTGAATTTGATTTAATGGCTGAGTGTGAAAAGGAACTTGGATTTCAACTTTTTGATGCGTCATCTGAAACTATCGGAGGCGAAAATTCCACATTTGGCAGGCAAACAACAGATGAAGTAATTCTTTCTAAAAATCTGCGTTTTGCTCTTAAAGAATTAAATCCGGAATTACCACAAGAAGCTTTAGATAATGCTTATTATGAATTAACACAAGATTTATCAACCAAAACCGCAATTGGTGCAAATAAATATATCTATTCTTTATTAAAAGACGGTGTAAAAGTTCAATTTAAAGATAATAACGGAATAGATACAACAGATATTGTCAAAGTTATTGATTTCCAAGAGCCAAGTAATAATGAATATTTACTCGTCAGGCAGTTTAAAATTTCAGGAGAAAGATATAATTGCAGAGCCGATTTAATATTGTTTGTCAACGGTTTGCCTTTAGTATTTATTGAATTAAAAGCAACTCATAAACATATTGAAAATGCTTTTAATGATAATATCACACATTATAAAAAAGAAATCCCGCAAGTATTTTGGTATAACGCATTCATTATTGTATCAAACGGAACTAACACAAAATTCGGTACCCTTACCTCAAAATGGGAACATTTTTCTGATTGGAAAAAGATTGATGATAAAGGCTCTAAGGGAATTATTTCAGCAGACACTCTGATGAAAGGTATGTGTAAGCCTGAAAACTTGTTGGATATTATTGAAAATTACACTCTTTTTCAAGAAACAAAAGGCGGAATAATAAAAATTTGCGGGAAAAATCATCAGTTTTTAGGGGTTAATTCTGCTATCGAAAATTTCAAAACAAATACAGATGGAAAACTCGGCGTTTTTTGGCATACACAAGGCAGCGGAAAAAGTTTTTCAATGATATTTTTTGTTCAAAAAATCCTCAGAAAAATTAAAGGCAATTGGACTTTTGTTATTGTCACAGATAGAACCGATTTAGATGAACAAATTTATAAAAACTTTGTTTCGACAGGAGCTGTTACGGAACAAAATGTTCAAGCTGCAAGCAGAGAACATTTAAGACAGTTATTAAAAGAAGATCACCGAACAATTTTTACAATGATTCAAAAATTTGGAACCGAAGAAAAGAGGCAATGTTTTGAAAAAATATCAGATAGAAATGATATTATTGTAATAACCGATGAAGCACACCGTACGCAATATGGCACATTAGCAATGAACATGAGAGAAGCTCTTCCAAATGCCAAATTTATAGCTTTTACCGGTACACCATTAATGAAAGATGATGAAAAAACAAAACTTGTATTTGGTGATTATGTAAGTAAATATACATTCAAACAATCAATAGAAGATGTGGCAACAGTTCCTTTGTATTACGAAGCCAGAATCCCTGAAATGCAAATAATAAACGAAGGTTTGGGAAAACAGCTTCAAGATATTATTGATTCTGCTGATTTGACCCAAGAACAAGAAGAACAATTTGAAAAAGAATATGTAAATATGTATCAAGTAATCACAAGAGAAGGCAGACTTGATGCAATAGCAAAAGATGTTGTTGAACATTTTATGAATCGTGGTTTTATGGGTAAAGCAATGTATGTTGCAATTGATAAAGCAACTGCCATAAAGATGTATAACAAAGTAAAAATTGAATGGGATAAATATATTAAAGACCTTGAAAACAAATTATTAACTGCCAATGAAGACAATAGAGAAGTTTTGCAAAACCAAATTGATTATATGAAAGAAACTGATATGGCAGTTGTTGTTTCCCCTTCTCAAAATGAAGATGAGCAAATGAAACAAAAAGGGGTTAATATTACACCGCACAGATCGAGAATGAAAAAAGAAGATTTAGCCACTAAATTTAAGGATAAAGAAGATAAATTAAGGCTGGTTTTTGTTTGTGCTATGTGGGTTACAGGTTTTGATTGTCCAATTATTTCAACCCTTTATCTTGATAAAATTTTACAAGAACATGCCCTAATGCAAACAATTGCAAGAGCAAACAGAGTTACAGAAGGTAAATATAACGGCCTAATTGTTGATTATATTGGTATATTTAAAGCATTACAAAAGGCATTGGCGATATATGGTGAACCAGCAAATGGAGGTAATTTAGAAGAAGACCCTGCGGAAACAAAAGCTGAGTTGATTAAACTTTTAGATTCAGAAGCTACAAAAATGAAAGATTTTCTTGATTCGAAAAATATTAATGTTGATACAATCTTTGATACAAGAGCTTTAGAATGTATAAAAAGAACAGAAGAAGCCGTTAATACAATTTTAGAAACAGAAAAAGGGAATACAGAATTTCTAAAAGGGACACAAAATCTGAAAGCATTATTTAAAGCAATTTTGCCCGATAGCGAAGCAAGAAGATTTGCAAAATTGGTTTTTGTCTGTTCAATTCTTTATGCAAAAATAAGAGAAGTTACATTTAAATCTATTGACAATACAGAAATCAAAAAGCTTGCTCAACAAGTAGATGAACTGCTAAATGAATCAATAAATCTTAAATCTTATGAAATAAAAGCCGGTGAAAAACTTGATTTAAGCAAAATAGATTTTGAAGAATTGCAACGAAGAATATTAAAAGAAAAGAAACTGGCACTACTTGAAAAACTGAAAGCAACAATTATTTCAAAATTATCTGTAATGTTAAAAATTAATGATATGAGAAAACATTTTCAAGAAAAGTTTGAACAGATTATTGATGAATATAATGCCGGAAAATTAACAATGGAGCAGATGTATCTTCAGTTAGTGGCACTAACAAATGAATTAACTGTAGAAGAAAAACGCCATCTTGATGAGAATTTATCAGAAGAAGAACTTGCAATACTGGATATTTTGACTAAACCTGAACCAAAACTTTCAAAAAAAGAATTTGAAACAGTAAAAGCTGCTGCACGAAGATTAGTAAAAGTTATAAAACAAGAAAAATTAGTTTTGGACTGGCGCAAAAAACAATCTACAAGAGCAAAAGTCAAAGAAGCAATTGAAACAATCTGTGATGAGACATTGCCTGAAATATATGATAAAGATTTATTCCAAGAAAAATGCAATCACTTATACGACCATTTTTACGATTGTTATAATAGTAGCGATGATAATGTATATAATTTAGCATAGATTGTATTTATTTTATCTGATATTTTGTGAGCAATTTGTGAGCAATTAAAAAAGATGTAAAGTAACACACTAGATGATTATTTGTAACAGTAAAAACGAGTATTTGAAATTTATAAGTTATACATACTTTGCTATATCTATCAAAAATTCTATTGTTCTTTTGACTTGTTCATATGGCGAAAACATCAAAATTGACATATTAAATTGCAGATACAAATTAAAGTAATTAGTAGTTGAAGACTTAGAAATTAAACTCATTATAGATTGAACATACCTTTGCCATATGCTTAATGTACTATAATCAATGTTTTTACCTAAAAGTTCTGTCCCCTTCTTGGCGGCGTCCAGAACATATTGACAGTTATTATTAGAAAAATTATTAAAAGACATACTATTAGGATTGAAATAATTAAACATTATTTCCTCCTTTTCTTGCATTTTCTACATCTTGAATTTTTTTCGTTAAATCTTCTTGATCGAGCCTACTTTGAGGAAAATCTTTTGAAGTAAGTTTTCCCAATGCTGTATCCATTTTTTCTTTTGCTTTATCAAAATTAAAAATATCATAGCAGTTGCCACTTATATCGCCTATTTTAAAATTTGATAATAAAGGATATAAAAGCAAAGTTATCAATAAAAGAAATATTATTGCATTTGCATTAATTTTATCAAGAGAAATAATTTCTAACCAATTGATTTTACAGTATATAGCAACCAAGAACAGTATTGCTACAAACCAAATAAGACGAAAATAATATAAAAATGCACAAATTAAAAATAATATAATATTGGATATTATATACCAAGTTTTCGCAAATATATCCTTATTAAATTTAGGAAATTTTATAAATTTAAAGATAAAAACTCCCAAACCAAGCCCAACTATTAAAGATATGATATTTGATATAATAAGCAATTTCATTTTTAATCCTTTGTATCTTAAAAATACTATTAATCTTTCTTGTTTTCAATCTGCTTTGCTTTAGATTTTTTAGGCAAGAAATTGCTATCACTTACAACTTTGCCTCCAGTCCGTTCTTCATATTCTTCTCTTGCATGTTTTGCAATGTTACCGCCAATTTGTGCTGCGTTTTTGTTTTCTTGTAATCCTGTTGCTTGTGTACTTTCTGCAGCCTGACGGGTTGAAAGTTCTGCTAAAGCTGTAAAAATCAATTCTGCTTCACTCATATGATCACGCAAGTTTTGAGATTTTAAACCCTTTAAATTCTTATGTTCTTTTACGCTTAATCCGGTCCATTCTTGGTGAATTATATTTGTAAGAATTGCAAATTCTTCACTTTCTGTTATTTCGTGGTCTTTCCAATAATCAGTCAACTTGTTTCGGGTTTCCTGTCCCATCATTCGCTGTTGAATCCATTTTTCTGAACGACCAAGTTTTTGGTAAGTTTCTCTTGCTCTATCAATAGCTGTTGATGGATCCGACATTTCCTTCATTCGTTCATAACCAACACGAGCAAGCCATAACTTAACGGGTTCAGCTTTTGGGCTTGGTACGGATTGAACAAGTCTTAAACAACCTTCAACATCAAGAGCATCTGTCTTATAAAATTTACCGTCGGCAGCTTTCATTTTCAGTTGGTTACAATTTGTAACCAACTGACTGCCTTCCTTTTTTAACCTGTTTTTCAAGACTTTCCAATAATTGGCAGGGTTTTCACTCTCAGTTAAAATTGCAATCAAATCAACTACAGAAAAATACCATTTTTCCTGTTCTTCGTCATAAACTGAACGAATGTTATTTTGTTCGAAAATCTTTATTTCATTTTTCATGACTTTTATTCCTTTTGCCTATTATAACACAAAAAAGATAAGCCTAAACACTGTATTTCTATTACAGTATTGACATAAAGCAAGCCTCCTAACAAATAATGAATTTATCCTTGTTTGTGATAGAATGATTTTACTAAGTCAAAAGTTGGTGTTCTATGAGTTGCGAAAAAGAGGCTAAAGCAAGAATTAAAATAAATAAGCTGTTGGAAGAAGCTGCTTGGCGGTTATTGGATAATGAATATGGTCGAGCAAATGTTGATTTAGAATATTCAACAAAAATTAAACGAGATGATAAATTTAAGACAGGCTTATTAGATTATCTCTTACTTGATTCAAAGGGCTTTCCACTCTGCGTATTAGAAGCAAAAAGAGAAGATGTAAATCCGCTTTTTGCAAAAGAACAGGCACGAGCTTATGCAATGAGCCAAAATATTCGTTTTGTAATTCTTTCAAATGGAAATATCCACTATCTTTGGGATATTGAAATCGGTAATCCTGAAATTATTACATCAATGCCTACACAAGAATCTTTAGAACAAAGATTGGAGTTTAAGCCTAATACAAAGTCTTTGCACTCAGAAAATATTACAAAAGAATATGTCGCATTAATGCAAAATCCCAACTTGTTACAAGAGCCTGATTATATAAACGAAGCAACAAGAGAAAAATATTGCTTTGACAACGGTTACAGACTTTTAAGAGATTACCAAATTAATGCAATTAAAGCATTACAAAAATCTGCAAAAGAAGGCAATAATAGATTTTTGTTTGAAATGGCAACAGGAACAGGTAAAACATTAACCTCTGCAGGTATTATTAAATTGTTTTTAAAAACAGGAAATGCTAAAAGAGTTTTGTTTTTAGTCGACAGAATTGAACTTGAAAGACAAGCAAAAAAGAATTTTGATGAATATTTAAAAGATTATATTTCTGTTGTTTATAAAGAATCAAAAAATGATTGGAAAAAGGCAGAAATAGTTATTACAACCATACAAAGTCTTTTAGTAGATGACAGATACAAAAGACTATTTTCTCCAACAGATTTTGACCTTCTAATTTCGGATGAATCCCACAGATGTATAGGCGGTAATTCAAGAGCGGTATTTGAATATTTTATAGGATATAAATTAGGTTTGACAGCAACACCGAAAGATTACATTAAAAATGTTGATGTTAAAACTTTAAAATTTGAAGATCCTAAAGCATTAGAACGTAGAATTTTATTAGACACATATAAAACATTTGGTTGTGAAAGCGGTCAACCTACATTTAGATATAGTTTACTTGATGGCGTAAGAGACGGTTTCTTGATTAATCCACTCGTTGTTGATGCCAGAACTGATATTACAACAGAATTACTGTCTGAAAAAGGGTATTCTGTTGTACAAATTACTGATGATGGCGAAGAAGTCACAGAACAAATGTTTTCAAGACAGTTTGAAAAAAGGTTTTTCTCTGAAAACACAAATATCCAATTTTGTAAAACTTTATTAGAAAACGGATTAAAAGATCCGATTTCAGGAGAATTTGGAAAAACGCTTGTTTTTTGTGTAAGTCAAACACATTGTGCAAAAATTGCTCAAATATTAAATACAATGGCACACCAAATATGGCCGGGTAAATATAATTCAGATTTTGCTCAACAAGTTACATCTTGTATCCCAACGGCACAAGAAATGACAGAACAATTTTCAAACAACAATTTGTTAGGCAATTCAAGATTTATAGATGATTATAAAACAAGCAAAGCAAGAGTTTGTGTAACTGTAGGGATGATGACAACAGGCTATGATTGCCAAGATGTATTGAATTTGGCACTTATGAGACCAATATTTTCTCCTACTGATTTTGTCCAGATTAAAGGTCGTGGTACAAGAAAATATACATTCAAATTTCCGACAACAAAGCCAATAGAGTTTAAACAAAAAGAACATTTTAAACTTTTTGATTTCTTTGCAAACTGTGAATATTTTGAAAACGACTTCAATTATGATGAAGAGTTAAAACTTCCCAGAATGTCAAAAGGAACTAACGAAGGCTGTGGAGAAACCCCACCTCCTATTGAAACCATTGAAATTTTTGATCCTGATAAGCTTAAAGAATTAAAAGAAACAAAAATCGGTTTAGATGGTATGAAAATTGATAGAGAATTATTCCAACAATTTAAAGATACTGTCGTAAATGATGACGATATTAAAAACGCAGTTAATAATGAAGATTGGCAAAGAGCTGAGAACATTGCAAGAGAAAAATATGAAAACAAACCGAATTTGTTTATAACTCTTGACAGATTGAGAAAATCAGAAAATTTAGACCGTCGTTTATCTTGGGTTGAAGTTATACAAAGAGCGTTCGGTTTTATTCCAAAATTTAAAAGTCAAAATGAATTATTGGAAGATGAATGTGATAAATACATTTCAATCTATAAACCGGAATCAGAATATGTTCCATATATTAAAAACTTCATAAAAGCTTATGTAACAAGTGGCGAATTCAGAAACATTATTGATATGAAAAAATATCAGGAACTGAATTTTTATGCAGGTTTTACGATTGAAGATTATAAACATTTGAATGGTTATAGAGAAACATTGCCTGATTATATAAAAGACAATATTGCAATTAATAAATTTATGTAAAAGAGAGAAAAATGCTTACAAAAGATATCAGAAAAACAATAGATAATGCAAGAGATGTATTGGTTGGGAAAATTCCTAATCCGCAATCGCAAATAGAACAAATTACAATCGCTATGATTTATAAATTCATGGACGATATGGATATTGAATCTGTTGAATTTGGGGGCGAAAGACAATTTTTTATAGAAGAACTATCAGAATATGCTTGGTCAAAAATCATGTCACCGCAACTCGGTAACGAAGCAAGAATGAATCTTTATACAGAAGCACTAGACAAATTGCAATTATCAAATAGAATTCCAAAACTGTTTAGAGATATCTTTAAGGGAGCATATTTACCGTTTCGTGATGGTCAAACTTTAGCATTATTTTTAAAAGAAATAAATGAATTATCATATAATAATAGTGAAAACCTCGGTAACGGTTTTGAATACTTGCTTTCAATTATGGGGTCGCAGGGTGATGCAGGACAATTTAGAACACCAAGACATATTATTGATTTTATTGTAGATATTGTTAAACCTACTAAAGCTGATACAATTCTTGATCCTGCTTGCGGGACTGCGGGTTTTTTGATTTCAGCATATAAATTTATTCAAAAATGTGCTCAAGATTCAAACCAACCATTAACCCCACAAGAAAGAACTGCTTTGACCGAAAACATTCAAGGCTATGATATTTCACCCGATATGGTTAAACTTGCACTTGTGAACATGTATCTGCATAAATTTAAAGACCCCAAAATTTATGAATATGATACACTGACTCAAGATACAAGATGGGAAAATTATTTTGATTGTATTTTGGCAAACCCTCCATTTATGACTCCAAAAGGAGGCATTCAGCCTCATAATAAGTTTGGAGTAAAAGCAAACCGCTCAGAAGTCTTGTTTGTTGATTACATTATGGAACACCTTAATTCAACAGGCAGGGCGGGTGTAATTGTGCCAGAGGGCATAGTTTTCCAAAGTGCAAATGCCTATAAGGAATTAAGAAAAAAACTTGTAGATGAAAAATATTTATATGCTGTTGTAAGTCTGCCAAGTGGAATATTCCAGCCTTATTCAGGCGTTAAAACTTCAATCCTTTTTATGGATAAACAACTTGCTAAAAAAACTGATAAAGTTCTTTTTGTTGAAATTCAAAATGATGGTTTCGATTTAGGTGCTCAACGTCGCCCGATAGATAAAAATGATTTACCAAAAGCATTAGAGATAATAAATCAATGGCAAAGTGCAATAAATACTCAAACTGATTTTTCTATAGATTCCAAAATGGCAACCATTGTAGAAAAATCAAAACTTGCAAAAAATGGAGAATATAATCTTGCAGCTTCAAGATACAAGGAGACTCAAGATTTTTCAAATTGTAAGTGGGATATGGTGAAACTTGGCGATGAAAGGTTTTTTACAGTGGAATCCGGTGGAACTCCAAGTTCAAAAGAAGATAGCTATTGGAACGGCGATATAAATTGGGTATCATTAATAGATATACCAGTTATCGATAGTTTTACAACAATAACGTCTACTAAACGCAAAATAACCCAAGAGGGGCTTGAAAAATCATCTGCCAAATTACTGCCTATCAATACCGTCTTAATATCTTCAAGAGCTACAATTGGTCGTATTGCAATAAATAAAGTTGAACTTGCAACCAATCAAGGCTTCAAAAACATTATTATTAAGGATTTTTCAAAAGTAAAGCCTAAATATGTTGCATATGCAGTAAAAAACTTGGTTCCAAAAATGGAAGATATGGCAACAGGTGGAACATTTAAAGAAATTTCTAAATCTTCAATAATGACCTTAGAAATCCCATTACCGCCACTAGAAGTTCAAGAAGAAATAGTAAAAGAACTTGATGGTTATCAAGCCATAATTGACGGTGCCCAAAAAGTCATAGATAATTGGAAACCAACATTGCCAGTTAACCCCGAATGGAAAATGGTTAGACTGGGTGACGTTTGCAATATTGCTCGTGGCGGTTCTCCTCGACCAATACAAGATTACATAACGAATGATGCAAATGGATTAAATTGGTTAAAAATTGGTGATATTGAAGAAGGTGCAAAATATATCTATTCAACATCTGAGAAAATAAAACCCGAGGGGCTATCAAAAACGCGACAAGTAAACAAAGGGGATTTTATACTATCAAATTCAATGAGTTTTGGGCGACCATATATAATGCAAACATCTGCTTGTATCCACGACGGTTGGCTGACATTACAAGATATATCACCTAAATTAAATAAAGACTTTTTGTATCATATACTAAGCACAGAGTTAGTAAAACAGCAATTTTTAAAATATGCAGTTGGTTCAACCGTAAAAAACCTTAAATCCGATACGGTGAAATGTGTTGAAATCCCATTACCTCCATTAGAAGTTCAAAAAGAAATTGTTTCAGCTATTGGAGAAGAAGAAAAAGCCATTAAAGAATGCAAAAAACTAATAAAACTTCATCAAGAGAAAATCAACACAAAAATTCAATCAATTTGGGGTGATAGTTGTGAATAATGAACGACAATGGGATGAGGATATATACTCGGATTTAGTAGAGTTACAATTTTATCAGCCGTTAATACTCGGAAAAGAAACGGAAGAATATATAACAAACCTTTTTACATCCGGATATTCAGATAATGGTTTTTACAATAATATTTATTTAAATATGTATCTCTATTACATTTTTATTTTGCATTCTTATTTGGTAAGAATTTATAAATTTTGCGTGGACGATAAATCTTTGCATATACTTCAAAAAATGAAAATTGTAGGTAAAAAAGAAAAAGATGAATTAAAAGTTGAAAACATCAAACACAATATATTTAATTTGCTTGAAAGGGATTCATTAAAGCATATTGCATATTTACTAAATTGTGAAGATGATACAAATTTTAGTAAACGTCATAATGACATATTTAATTTGAGAGACAATATATGCCATTTTAACGAAACAAAAATATCAAAGGACTTGTTTCATGAGTATGCTGATAATTGCTTAAAAATTTGCAGTTGATACAAAATTGCATATATCAAAAAACTAAAAAATTAATATGTGATGAAATTGAAGAAGCAATAAAAAATGACACGATTGATGAAAACAATTATGAATTATATTTTGAGCAACTAAATTTATCATATTATTTAAATTATTTTGATTATGCAGCTTTGGTGGAATCAGGATATTTAGATGAAGAAAGCGACGATCCAATAAAAATGCTTATACTAAAATATGTTGAAAAAATATACTATGCATAACGAAAGGTAAATAATAATATGCACAATCAACCTTGGAATGCTCGTTCTGCAATGGAAATGATGAAGAAACAAGCAGAAAAAGAAGAGCAAATTAAAATACAATTAAATGAATTGCACAAACAAACATCAACTTTAACTGATGTTAAGGAACTTACTAGAATTAATATTGAATGTATTCAAAACATTCTAAGCATAACTTCTAAAAATACTGAGCATGTAAAGCAAATTGCCAAAATGACGGAAGAAAATCAAAAATCATCAACAAAACAGTTCTGGGCTTCGATTATTGTTTCCATTTCTGCACTATTAATAGCGATAGCATCACTTGTTATCACTATAATTTAAGTATTTTACTAAAATACGATATATGCGAAAATTGTCAACCAGTTTAAATATTAAAAGCATGTTTTGCAGAATAAATAATCTTAAATTTTAACACTTTATATATAAAAATAAACCTAATATTATAATATTGTAAAGTTTTATAATACTCAAATTGGGTCTTAAATCCACTAATATCGTGTTAGAATGACAAAAGAATAAATAATAGAATAAATACCTTGAAAAATTAACAGTTTTATGTTATAACTTAATTGTGAAAATTAACATAAGGAGAAACTCTATTGGAAAACACATTCAATTTGGCGGAGGAAATTTTTTCAGGTTCAACTGCAGATGATATTGTTTATTTTATGATTGACAATTATAGAAAAGTTAATAAGCCTGAAAACAGAGAAGAACTATCGTTGAGCAATAGGTCAATAGCTTCCAATTATTCAGATGCAAATTGGGCAAGCTTAAAAATTTATATTGCCGACAAACAATTAGGGGAATATCACGAAATAAGTGGCAAAAGAAGATGGTTTGTAAATAACTTGTGGATTACGATAAAAAAAGTTGATACAAATCTCAAGCCATCAAAACTTTATATTGACGATTCTGGTCAGATTAAATTGGACTTAGACATGCCTGCCGGTGAATTGTCATTAGATTTTCCTCTTGTAATCGGCTATATACCAAATAATGATAGGTCTTTTATAAAAGAAATTCATGTAATAAAATATAAAACAGATGGCAATGTAGATTGGAATATAAAACTCTACGATGTAAATGTAATTACTGAAACAATTCCACAAAATATTCATAAGGACATAAAGAAACTAATAAAGGTAAAAACACCAAATAACAATGTTGTAGACTTATTTGATAAAGATTAAATGGATAAAAATGGAAAAAGAAATTAATAAATATATGATTACGATTGCACGAGAGGCAAGACGTAAAAATCAAACTCAATTAGCAAGTGAATTGGGTATAAAACAAGCAAGATTGTCAAAAATAGAATCTGGAATTGCTCCAATTGATGATGAATTATTGAACAAAATTTCATTGAATTTAAACTTTCCAAAAGAATTCTTCTTTGAACAATACACTCCGGTTGATACTGAGTATAAACTACATAGAAAGCAAGCAGCATTAAAACAAACTGAACTAAGTTACATAAGTTCAAATTCAAACATTATTGATATGGGAATAGGTAAATTATTAAATTCGCTAGAAATAGATGTTTCAATTCCTGAAAAATTAAATTTGGACTATTTAGATTCTCCAGAAGATGTTGCTATCGGATTAAGAGAATATTTAAGTTTACCAAAAGGCGGGGTTTATAATATAACCAACATAATCGAATCTTTAGGAATAATTATTGTTAATTTTGACTATCCTGATATTAAGTTTGATGGTGTTAGTTTTTATAATAAAATGAATATTCCTATAATGATTATAAACAAAAACTTGCCTCCCGATAGAGATCGCTTTACTAAAACTCATGAACTTGGGCATATCCTTATGCATAAGTTTCCATCTCCTGATGCTGAAAAAGAAGCAAATAGATTTGCTTCCGAGTTTTTGATGCCAAAGAAAGATATATTGACGGATTTAAACAATCTAAGTTTTTATTTACTTCCTAATTTAAAACGCAAATGGAAAGTATCAATGGCTTCTTTGATATATAGAGCAAAGGAACTAAATACTATTAATGAATCTCGTGAAAAATCTCTTTGGGCACAGATGAGCAGAGCTCATTATAGGCAACATGAACCTGAAATGGGAATTATAAAGGAAAATACAGAATTATTAGATTCGATTTTGGATTATCATAGAAAAATTTTGGGTTATACGGAAGCTGAAGTTATAAAATATTTTTCAATTTCTCTTGATGATTATAACTATTTATTTAATAAACCTAAACAAACAAACATTCGGATAAATAATGGGCTTAGAAGAGTAAAGTAAATTATAAACAAGATAGTTGGGAAAATAAATTAAAATATTATAACATAACCACTTTCCCAACAAAATAAAATCACATAACTCCCGAGAATTAAAGTTTTTCAATATACCAGTTTGACATACCAAAGTGGTTGAAGTTCCAATGCAGATCAAAGTAAAAATCAAATTCCAAAGAATTGTTGTCTTTAAAGTTCCAAGAATACTTATTTAATTGAGTTTTACGGTAGTTTTCAAAAGCTTCAAGAATTTCTTTTACAAACTTTTTTCTAAATTCAGAATAAAGAATATCCAATTTCTCTTTAGTTAATTTATTTTTTAAAATCATCTTCAAAACCTCTAATATTATCTAGTTCAATATTGTATTGTTTGCCGGTTTTATCCACGCAGGTTGCAAAATCAACTGTTTTGTCAGCAAATTTGTTTTCCCAGATGCAAATTAGTAAGCCAACCTCTTGCGTCTTCAAATTCAAAATTTTTGTTCCATAAAGTTGATAATCTTTTTCAATCATAATATACTCCTTTCGGTCATACTCATTAATCGATTATCCTTCATTTAAAATCAACTGAATGTGTTGCTATGTAAAGATTTTGATGCTTTTTGTCTACTTTCAAGCTAATGTGTTGTGTGTCAAAAGGAGGATAGATTATGAAAGTTAACAGTTATTGTTTAGAAAAGAAAGAAATTGACAAATTCACTCGAAATGCTGCGCGGATTTATAACACAGTAGTTGTTTTATGTTATTTTTGCAATGAACAACAAGAAATAGAGGAATTAAGCAATATTACACCTATTGTTAATCATCTAAGGCGTGAATCGGATAATTTATATGCGGACTTGCTTAACTTGAATGACGATGATTGTGAATAAATACCGTTCAAAAAGTGTTCAAAAGGCATTCTATTGAATTTAAAATATATGGTAATACATTTTTATTAAAATGATAGATTTTCGCTTAAAAATCAATGTCCCAATCCTCATCGTCATCATTATATAAATCATCTTCGATATTATACTCTTTGAGTGCAATTTTGAGTAATTCTTCTAAGGTCAATTCTTTAGTTTTTGGTTTAAGCATTTCTTCGGTCAGGTTTATAAATTTATGCAATCTTGAAGTATCAATTTGTTGGTTGTTTGCGACATCCTCATTAAAATCATCCAACATTTTTCTGACTAATTGATACATATCATAATTGGTCAATTTTTGTTTATTTAAATATTCTTTTCGTTTTTCGCCCCAGTTACCTTCGGCTTTCCATCGACGAACAGTTCTATCGCTTATTTCAATCCGCTTTGCAATTCCTAATTCAGTTATAAATTGCTCAACATACATTTTCTCTGCTTTATCGTAGTATTTATCTTTTTTCATAAAACTCCTGATTATTAACTGGCTTGAATTTTTATTGCTTCTTCTGCTAAGATTTTATCTGTTTCAAAGAGATATAATTCATCCTCTTGCTCTTTTAAATCCGGCATGAAAACTGTCAAATCATTTCGTCTAAACTCACGCATTTCTTTATTTTTACGAATAGCCTTATCCATATTTGTATTAGCAATTTTTGAAACTTTAACATCCTTTTTATAATCTTTATTGGCACAGGCATAAGCTGCTTTGTAGTTTTCATATTGTTCTTCAATAGGGATTTCACGAGTTTGTTTTATGTAAGCCTTTGTAACTTTTAGATTTCGTTTCTTTATAGACAATGCTTCTTTAAATTCTTCTTTCGAAACCTCATTCGCATATAATGCAGCAACAGCTTTAACTGCGGTAATTGTGCCAACAAATTCATCATTATCGGATTTAAAGGCCCAAGCTTCTTTATAATTCTGTATATCTCGGCGAAGATATACTTTTAAACCGGTTTTTGTAATCATCCAATCTGCCCAGTAAGTAATACCGAGTTGTCTGTCTTGAATGCCGTTCCGTCCAATCGTAAAATTACGAGAAGTTCGCATACAAAACAGTTTTAAAGCATCTTTTGAAGGTGTAATTTTTTCTGAATACTCTTTATAAAACAATTCATCAGGACACATTCCGTTTAGGTTTTTACCAAGCGACGGCTTTTTGTTTAAAATATTCAAGATAAATTTGTCAAATATTTTCTTGAAATCTTCAAATTGCATAATTTTACCGGTTTTAATTTCTTGTGCCAATTTCTCTGGACGTTCAACAACATTTCCACCACGATAACCTTTGCAATGCTTTGAAAGCAACTCTTTAATTTTAAAAAAATCTCTTTCAATGGGTTTTGTTTGAGCATTATAAGGCAAAGCAAAATGAACCGTTACATTTAGTTCTTTTAACATAGCAGAGGTCTGACCTTTGCTAACATCAACTCTAAAATCAGAACGTCTTCCTGCAAAATCTTTTGAGCGATAATCTTTTCCGTTATCAATGATTACATCTTTTGGCAATCCAAACTCTTGTGCAGCATAATAAAAAGACTGAAAAATAAAATCCGAATTGGGATTTTTTGTTTGCAATATCCAACCAAGCCACTTGCCTGCTTTGTAATCTCGCCAAGCTGTTACCCAAGGGAAAACTACTTTGCCATCTGCATCAAAACAGGCAACATCAATTTGTGCGTGGTCTGATACCCAAACTTCATTACAAGTTATATTTGAATAATCCCTATTAATATATCCTCCATATTTTTTATTCCAAGCAGATTGACCGTATCGTGCTAAATAAATACTTTGTTTTGGAATTTTTTTATCCAATCTGCGTTTAAATGCCATAAAACTCGGAAATGTTTCTCTATCAGCATTAAACTCTCTTATTGCATAACCTAAAGTCAAATCCCAACAAGTTCTTAAAGATGGTGCGCCTTCAAGTAAATATAAGTTTTTAAAATATTCAAAATAATTATCTTGAACGGAGGAACCTCTCAAATGTTGACCATGCTTTGACAATAAACCGTTCAAACCATACCTAAAATATCGCCTTCGCATTTTGATGACTGATGGATAAGAAGTTTTTAAATCTTCATTATTTTGATTCCATTCTTCAATAAATTGTTTTAACGCTTCACCTTTTAATCCATTTGAAGCTTCCAGTATATGTAAATACTTTTCAGCCTGATATTTTGCCCAATTTGGAGCTTCTGAATATTTTGTATCTAATAAATTTTCATCCAAATATTTATCTTGGGCGAATTGTGGTAGTGATTTTAAAAGTATAAAATAGTTTGCATGTTTTCCTTTCTTTACAATTTTAAACACAAATTTTCCTGTCCGACATTGTTTTTTGAGTGTTTGTTCACTCAACCCTAAAACACTGACAGTGGTTTTTATATCTAACCATATATTTGTTTTGTCTTTATTGTTTTCCATAAATACCTATTTTAATTATTTGGTAATTAGATTTAAACCCCGCTTTACATTCGTACATAAATTTTTGGACAATTTTTTGAGGCAAAACCCTGCAATAATAAGAAAATAATTTTTCTTGTTTTGTAAAATCATATACCCCTATTTCTTTATATAACTTGTTTTGAAACCTATTAAAAAAATTGTCCACAAATTTACGAAGAAATATTAAGCAATATTGACGAAATTTCTGTTTGTATATAATAGTGCTTTTAAATACATTTAAATTATATTTATAACCGTTATAAAAATAAATGGGTGCAATTTTAAGCAAAGGGAAAATTCCCTCTTCAAACTCACTAAATACGTTTTTTGGAAAAATCATATTTTATGCTAAAACCCTTGTTTAACAAGTTTTTTAGATACATTTTGAAAAAAGAGAAAAGTTTATTACAAAAAATTACAAAATTTGGCTTTTAAGGTCGATATATAACTCATTAAAATTTTTGTTTCTTCTCCATAGAATTTCTGCAATTTTATATTCTAAATTATGTTTATTTTGATTGTGTATTAGTTTGCGGGATAAATAACAATAAATCGTTGTAAAATCACTTTTTTCATCCAGGGTTAGCGGTTTATCACTTTTGCTTTTTAGTAGATTCTTTGAAATAAAAACTTGCTTGTTATAGAAATATAAATAAACTTCTTTCTCGAAAAATCTTCTATGTCTTGCGTTTTGCGGATTTTTAGAATAATTATTATCCAATAATTTTTTCTGTTGTTCATATATTATTTTTCTAAAAATCGTATAAATTTTCTGCACCTGATCCTCACCCATTGATAATATATGGGAAGTTTTAGTTGTAGCAATCGAGTCGCAAAAACATCTTAGAACCATATCGATAGTTGCTTTTGGATAATACTTTAAATTTGGGTATTTTTCGGAAATACTTTGTTGTTTCAAGTAAGTATAAACACCGTTTTGGCACAATAATTTGTTTTCAGAAATTAATTCATTAATAGTTGGTAATAATTCATTCAAATCAACTTCAGATATCGTCGATATCTCATCAAGCGTAAATTTGTTTAACCTTCTGCAAAGCTTTAATATCCTGTCTTTCATTAAGCAGTCCTTTCAAAGTGTATTCGTCTAATTCCTTGATTTGATTGGTTTGTGATAACTTTTCGATTTGATTTATCAATTTGACAAGCTGTCGGAACTGATTTGTGCGAGTTGCAAGATAATTTATTGCATCTTCTGTAAAACTTAAATCTGTTAATTGACTTAAAATATCTGAAATATCATCTTGATTAAATTGTTCAAATTTAAGTGTTTTGTAAATCCTATCTGTAAGGTGTGGGTATCTTGCAAGTTTTTTATCGGCCGCTCCCATTCCAACTAAAACAATCGGGCAGCCAGTTTTATCGTGTAAATCTCTTAAGGTTTCAACGGTGTGTTTTTCGATTAAATAATCAACCTCATCAACAATAATTACTTTAGAATTTTGCCTTAAATGGTTTTCAATCAAGCTGAATGTTTCTTGGGTATGCCAATACGGATCTTCGCCAATTTCTTCTGCAATTTCAGATAAAAGCCATCTGCTTGTCATTCCTTGAGTTGCTCTAACGTAAACGGAGTCGTTTTTATCTGCCCACCATTGAATCGTCTGCGATTTACCAAGTCCATGGTCTCCATAAACAAGTGCTAACTTTGGAATATTAAACGGTAGCTTTTGAAGTTCATCCATCAACGTAATAAACTGTTTGACGTTTTTTGTTTTAATAAATGTTTTCTTCATATTTAGTCTCCATATAATAAGTCGTACTGTTCGCTTTGTATAAATTGAGTTAAAAATTTTCTGTCTTCTTGATTTGTACATCCATGAGCTATTAACCACTCGTAACGCTCAACTTCAGATGTAAAAATTGGTCTGTTCATTTGCTGTTCACGAGGTGTTAATTTTCGTTCACGTTTCGGCTTTATTTCAGGAATTGGTTCAATCTTCAACAACCGGCTCGTGCTCAATTTCTAAAACTTCAGCATCTTCCGTTGGATAATATTTTAAAAATTCCTTTTTAGCCTTATTAAATTGTCGTTTTTGTTTTTGAATCCTTTGTTTAAATTCTTCCATATCCCGAACAGTTCCGAGATGATTTGCCATCGGGTGAACTTTTTCTACCTGACGAGCCACACATAAAAACTCGCCTTTCATTGAATAAACGTAAATTTTAGATAAATCAAAAAGCGATATCTGATAAATACAGATTCTCTTAAATCAAGTAAAATCTCGCTTCTGTAATGCAAACCTAAGAATGTTATTCCATGTTTATTAATCGTTCTTGTTTCTGTTTTCATCATCAGATCATTCAAGATATTTTTATCAATATCCTGCTGCTTGGGGGCTCGCATTAAACGGCGTTTCGAGTCTTGCTCAACGCAAGCCTCTTCAGCCTCTGCTCGCCTCCGTTTTTGAACATTGTTTAACATCTCTTGAATTGTCATTGAACTGTCATTAGGACAAGGTTTTGAGTTATGGTATTTAATCCAACAATCAATATATTTAATTACTTCTTGAACTGTTGGAATATAATTATTAGTTAACTTTTTGTGCATATCTCGGTGAAGTTTTTCCCCTCGTTTTAACCACGCAGGCTTATCTTCAATACTTGTTCCAATGTAACTTGGCATCATCTTTTCAAACTCTTCCTGAAATTCTAAGAAAAATCTTTCAATAACCTTTGCTCTCGCATTGTATGGTTTTGCAAATACTGATTTAATTCCTAAGTTTGAATAAACTCCGTTAAACCCTGCCTCATCAAAATCTGTATGTTGGAAATACTTTGCCTTAAATGCTTTTCCGTTATCTTGGTACACAACTTTTGGAATCAAACCGAGATTTAAAATTGCATTACTTAAAGCAGATGCAATACATTGAGTGTTTTCTGTCATCATAATTTCATACCCGACAAGGGCGGTTGATTTCCAATCTAAAAAGCCAACGAGTGTTGCTCTCGTTGGCTTGCCTGTAAACGGATTTATTACTTGGAAATTAAGAACGTGACCGTCTGCGATTAGGACATCGCCTACTTCCAATTTTGAAATATCTCGTTCAATATATGCTTCCACTTTATCGTGGTATGCTTTTTCACCCTCTCTCATTAATACCCATTTTGAGTAATTTGTCTTTTTAAAATGTTCTGCATATCTTCTAAATGTAAGGTTGCAAGGTATATCTTCATAACCTCGTTTTTCTAAAACATGTCTTGTTAAATTAATTGCCTTTCCAATGCTGAATTGATTCGGATGCAGAAGATATTTTAAAAATATTTGTTTCATCTCATTATTTAATATTGTGTTGTATTCATTTTGCGGGGAGCTTTTTCTTTGTGGTAAAAGACCGTTTGTTCCATAATCTTCGTAAGCCTTAACCCAACGATGCAATGTACCGATTGAGATCGAACCAACAAATTTGTATATTTGAGGCAAGTACATTCCGCTGTTATATAAATCTAAAAATACAGCGTCAGCTTCCTTTTTAGTTGAATACTTTTTCCTAATACTGAATAGTGCAGTAACTATATCAACTCTTGCTAATGCATTTAATCTTGCGTTTTCAGAAATAAAATTTAATTTGTTTTCTAAAGGCACCAAAGCGGTTGATTTTATTTCTTCATCTTCAAACTTTTCTTGAATTTCGGGTTCTAATGATGAATACAAAACCTCATACGATGTTCCGCCATTAACTTTAATTTCTCGTGCAATATATTTACTCTTTTGAATAGCAATCCGAATTGAACGAGTGCTTTTTAAACCTTTAACTTCTGCTATTTTGTTAATATTTATATATGTTTCTGTCATCGTACAAACACATTAACTCGTTTTAAACCGAATTGGAACACTATTTCCGAGCTTTGTGTCGTTTTGTGTTGATAAAATCTGTATCCGACCTTTAGGCAAAAATTACCGACCTTGAGAATGAATTTCAAATTACTCACATAGTCCTCAAAAGTCAAATAATCATTTTATCCGTACAAGTTAGTAAAATTAGGGAAAAACAAGCAGACACTACCGTTTTAAAAGTTTAAATTTGGAAATTTGAGCCCGATTGTGGTACCCAAAAGAGACTTTTGAGTAATTTTGATAACGCATAAAACGATTATTTCCGACCACCTAAACTCAAACACCAAGCCAATTCTGCCAAATAATACTTTTATTCGTTCAGATAAAATGTCCTGTTAAAGTACAAAAGAGGTGGTACCCGCAAAAAAATAAAGGGCCTAAAACCCTTTAAAATTCGGAAACGGTGGGATTCGAACCCACGATACAGGTTACCCCATATAACACCTTAGCAGGGTGCCGCCTTCAGCCGACTCGGCCACGTTTCCTCGTTAATGCAATATTAACACAAAAAACTTTTTTTTGAAAGTATTTTTTTCTTAACAAAAAGCCGAGGAGAAGAAATACCAATAATTTCTTTATTTACCCCAATACAAAGGCGGTCGTATAAAAGCGACCGCCAAAACTATACTCTCAGCCATTCTCATTTAAAATCAGTCAGACCGATTACTTCACAGCTTGCAGTTTTACCTGAACTCCTGTTTCGGCATTCACTGTTACTGCATTTGAAATCGCCATCGCTCTGCGCTTTTTGGCTCCTCTTAATATAAATTCAACACCTGAAAAAGTGTTACTGGTCGGGGTAATAATTTTCTTCAACATATCCTAAGTTTTTCCTTTCCGATAAATCTTGTCTGTGTCATGTATATCGGCAATTTTTAGAAAAACTTTAGGGTTTTGTCTCTCATTTTTACAATTCGTTACAAAGTTAAACTCTTTTTATAAACTTCATTTTTGTTAAAACCAAATAAAGAAGAGAGAATAACCGAAATTTCTTTATCCTTGAATCCCTTAGTTTTAAGTTCTTTTATTTTGAAATCCAAATCACTTGCAGAAACATCCTCGTCAGCATAAACCATACAAATAATTTCGCCTTTAATCCCGTCTTTAAAATGTTCCAACACATTAGAAACAGTATCTGCAACAACCTCTTCAAACAATTTGGATAACTCTCTGCCAAGCGCAATTCTGACTTCACCGCGCACACCCTTAATAACATCTAAAGTCTTTAAAATACGCTCAGGTGAATCATAAAACACCATGTTTTGAGCAGCATGAATTTTTACGACTTCCTCAATCTGCTTCTGAGTTCTGCCAATAAAACCTATGAACGTAAAATCCTCGCCCTCTCGTGGAATCTGTGATAAAAACGTAGTAACCGCACACGCGCCCGGAAGTGAAGTCACGGTAAATCCGTTTTTAATAAGCTCAGGCACAATAACAGCCCCGGGATCACAAATCATAGGAGTTCCTGCATCAGAAACAAGAGCAATTTTCTTGCCTTCACTAAGTTCTTTTAAGAAAAATCCGATACGTTCACGCTCGTTATATTTATGATATGAAATACATTTTGTCCTTATATCATAATGATTCAAAAGCTTTTGGGTAACTCTTGTATCCTCACAAGCAATCAAATCAACACTTTTTAAAACCTCAACAGCTCTAAAAGTAATGTCCTGAATATTTCCGATTGGAGTCGGTACTACATAAAAATCAAATTCGCGTGCCATAAAAAAATTATAACATATAATACACAGGCACTAGAATAAATCTTTTGCTTTAAAATTTTTCTCGAAATTTTCACTGTCCCTGACAATTCTTGTAAACTCTTCAGGCTCATTAACAAAAGCTTTGAAAAAATATAAACCATTATCAGGCAAACATTTATTTTCAGGAGAATATGACCTGATTGCATTTGCCAATTCGTCCAATTCCGATTTCTTCAACCCTTTGTATGGTGAATCAGCAGAATACAGTTTATCCAAAAGCATTGTTTTATAAGTTTGTGTATCATATCTGGCAAAATCAGGCGAAATATCTCTTCCCAATTCAAATATCATAGAATTTTTACGCGAAAAACCAAGCGTAACACCTGTTAAATCATGATATGCAAGATAATCTTTTTGTAATACACCTGCCAACTTTTCATAAATTATCTCGGAAGAACTGTTAGCATCCAAGTTCAATCTTGACGTATAAAAAGATTTGTTTCTATCGATTACTTCCAATACTTTGTTTTTATTAAGTACAAAACACAAAGGAGTCGACTCATCAGGAATATGAAGGAAATCAAAATTACCGGCACCGCCGCGGGTATTAACTTTGTTCAAGAATTCCAAATCTCTGCCGGGCAAACTCACAATAGATGACGGTTTATCCCCTTTAAGAGTCGCAAAAAACAATTCCTGCTCGCCATATCCGCTTACACGAAGTTTATCGTTTAATAACATACGTTCTTCTTTTGAAAGTGCAGAAAGAGCCTTAATCTTATTAAAATTCTTAGGTTCCATAGCTCTTATAACACCATAATTAGAAGAACCTCCCTTAAGCATTGATTTATAAATCCTATCGCTCTTTATTCCGCGCAAATACAAAAAGCCCATAACCGCAGCACAGGCAATCCCCGTAAGTGAAAGCATAAGATTATCGGAAGACTCTTCTTCCTTTTTTGAGGGTAAATCTACCGTATCGACAGCTTCTTGTTTATAATCAAATAAAGGCTCATTCGATTGTCGAGAACAAGTTTCAGAAGCTTTAATATAATTGTTTTCAAGTTTTACCGTATCAACTGTTAATCCCATAAAAATCCCCTTATATTAAATAAGTCTAATATAAGGGGATTTTTGCTTTTTATTTAAAGTTTTGTTACAACTCTAGCCTAATTTTTCAATCAAGATAGCATGTTTTGTAGCAAACTCTTTACCTCTTGCAATGATTGCTGCCTTCAAGATAGCATTCAAATCAATCGGACAAAGTTCTTCAAAGTTATTAGGAAGTCTTAATGACCAGTTTTGGTCACCTGAAGTACCAGGAGTGTTATAAGTTTCTTTTATTTTGAAGAAATCAGTAAAGAAGATTTGAACATTCTTAGCTTTTGAAGCAAAGATTTCAGTTAACTTAACAAATGTCAAATAATCTTTGTCCTGAGTAAGTCTTACAATAATATCATCTTTATTGTCAGCTTCCGCAAACAAATCTTCAACAAGATTTTTGGCATGTAAATAACCTTCGTGAGTATTAATCATTGATTCAGCCCACATTTCGATAGGGTTATTATCGTGAGTACCAACCATGTTCCAAACATTTTCGCCAATATTTTTACATCTGTAAGGGTGCTCAGGCTTTTCAGGAACTACAAATTGAGTTAATCTCATACCTTGAAGTTCGTATTTTTTCATAACCGCATCAACAGGGTTTGTAAGAGTACCTAAATCCTCACAAACAATAGCGTTTTTATCCAAACCGCATTCTTTAGCAGCAGCGATAACCACTTTTTCAATCAATCTGCCGTAAAGCTTAATTTGTTCATCATTTAATGATTTAACGCGTTTTTCTTTATCATTTTCAAGAGTGAAATCCAAATCATCACAGCTTGGAATAGCATATCTTGAAAGTTCAGAATGTTCAGGTGAAGAATATAATCTGCCTGCACCTTGTGAAGGTAACGGTTTTTTACCTGCTTTATAAACCCAAGGGTCAATCAAACCAACGATGTGGTCGATTCTTACACCACCCGGATTTTCTTTAAACATCTTTTTGTAAAGGTTTTTCATCAAGATTCCGCCTTCACCCAAAGAACCGTCAGCATTGAACATCTTGTCTGGATCCATTACAGGGAATCCCCATGCCTGACCGTCTTTTGAGAAATAATCAGGAGGGCAGCCAAGGAACCAGCCGTCAAGGAATAATGATTGATAAGCCCAAGCATCTCTGTCAGAGAAGGCAACCTGTCTGTCAGCAATCATTTTGATTCCTTTTTTAAGTGCAAATTTCTTTGTTTCTTCGTTTTGTGTTTCTAAAACAAACTGGCAGAAACTGTAAAATTCGATTTCATCAGCGTATTTTTCTTTGATTTCGGAAATACGAGCCGCGTAAGCTTGTTTTTCTTCATCATTCTTAGGATTCATAAGATTTTTGTCAGTTTCATTCTTCCAACCGTACCAGAAGTCACTTCCGTTTTCGATAGAAAGTGCTTCATACAATGAATCGTTATCTAACCAGTAAGCGTTTTCTTTTTTGAATTTTTCAAACTCTTTTTTAAGAAGTTTAGAACCTTTGAAATTGTTCCATGCTTCTTTTAAAGCTTCGTTTTGAGCATTACAAATATAAGAATAAGAAGTTCTAGCCTGATTTTGGCGAGGGTTTTCTCTTACAACTCTTTTGTAAGTATCAAGAGAAAGAATTTCTCCCCATTCTTTTTGAGTAAGTTGTTTTAAATCAATAAACAAAGGGTTTCCTGAAAAAATTGTACCGCAATATGGTGAAGAGTCAGTACATTTAGTTTTACCTGCAGGTCCAAGCTGAATAGCATTAAAAATTTTTGATGCGTAATCAATCAATGCATGACCTGATTCAGAGTTGAAAGTACCAAACCCTGTATCTTCTCCGTCACGAGCAGGGAAACTGCTTCCATGTACAATTAAAGCAAGATTTTCTTTACCCAAAACTTTAAGCGCTTCATTAACTACATTAGTATCATGTTTTAAAAAAGTTAAACAACTCATATTAATACTCCTTATATCTCTTCTATATAGAGTGTATCATCCACATGATTCGATTTCAAGATTATGCAATTGTTCTGGTTATAAAAGGAATGAAGCCGAAAAGCCTGTATTGAACAAAATCTTCATAAGAATAAATTTTTAATATTGTTACACCAAAAAGCTTTATTCTTTCTTTTTTATGAAAACTTGTTGTCTTCTTAAGCTTAATACCATGCCCTTCAACAAATAACCTGCATTCATTTTTCGCCCACAGCAAGTCCTGCTTATGCTTTGGCGTCTTTTGCGTAACCGTAGAACCAATATTCCGACGGTAATTATAGTAGGTTTTTGGAACAGTAACCATATTATCCATGTGATAAAGTACTTTGATTAACAACGCAATGTCTTCATAATACCTGCCTTCAACAAAAGTAAAATTCCATTTATCGCGTTTATAGATTTTATTCCATATATAATTATGGTCAGGCAAATTATCCACAAAGGCTTTATCATCAATATTGGTATAAACTCTTTCTTTTTTAAAAGATTTTTTGAGTGACTTTTTAAACTTACCGCAACGTTTAAATCCTGCACATGCTATATCACAATCGTATTTTTTTGCAGCAGCATAAAGTTTTTCAAAATATTCTAAGTCAACCCAGTCATCTGAATCCACAAAACCGAGATATTCGCCATGCGCCATAGAAATTCCTAAATTGCGAGCAGCTGACTGCCCCTTGTTTGATTGATTCAAAACAACTATTTGTGAATATTTTTGTGCATATAAATTGAGTATCTCTCCTGATTTGTCAGTCGAACCGTCATTGATACAGATTATTTCAACATCCTTAATACTCTGATTAACAAGTGAATCAAGACATTTTCCAAGATATTTTTCAACATTATAAACAGGTACTATTACTGAAATTTTAATATTATTCATATTTCCTCTTCTGGAATATCAGTCCATTTATAGTAAATAAATATACAATAAATATGGAATAACAGTCAAGAGATAAAGATTTTAGCCAAAAGTATGGAATGTCAGTCCTGTATTAATTCTATAAAATTTGTCAATATATGGAATATGAGTCAATTATTAAGAGAACGTATCGCCTTAAATGTGCAAAAATATAGAGTAGAAAAAGGATATAAAAGAGAAACCCTTTCTCTTCTATTAGGATGTGATAACTCATATATAAGCAAACTGGAAAAACAGCGCGTAAACATAACAATAGATAAACTTGAACAACTAGCAAATATTTTTGAAATCGATGCTATCGAACTGATTTCTAAATAATAAGAATTGTAAACCCTTCAAACCCGCTTTTTTAAACACTAAGTATAACTTTTCTACAACTAAAGTATAAAATTTGAAAAAATCATTAAAGTTTTTGAAAAATGTGCCGTTATATAAAACATAAGAACTTTTATGTAGGAAGGTAGACATGACGGATAAAGAAGAATTGGGCGCATCACTTTTTTCAAGAACACTGGATATTATGGAAAATGACCCGCTTGAAGAGATTTTTGCTTTAAATATGGGAGACTTTGTTTCTGAATTCTTAATCTCTGAAGATTTGGCAAATAAAGTCGGCAAAAGCGCTAAAGACAAGACTTCAAGATTAAAATCACAGCTCAAAGAACTTGTTTCAATATATTCTTTAGACAATACTCTTTGCGTTTTAGGCTTTGACTCAGAAGATGAGTATGTTGTCTACAACTCTATTGCTAAAACACTTACCCAAATTTTAGACGTAGATGCATGCCATATCTATTTAACCGAAGAATTTACACGCGGATTAAGCTTTGATGACAAGTTTTTGGGACTTGCAGGTTCTTCTGTTGATTTTGACGAAGATATTTATGCAAAAAAATTAGGCTATTCTAAAGATGACAAATCTATTGTAGTAAAAGCATTTAACACATTAGAAAAGGTCCAAATCAAAGATGTTTCATCTATTTCTAACTTCGTACCAAAATATGAATTAAAAGAATATGATGTAAAATCACTTGCAGTTGTTCCAATGCACAACAATGCTCACGTAGTCGGCGTAATTGTTATTGAAAACTACAAAGAAAAAACTATCAAACGTGCATATATGAACCTTCTTGAAACAATTGCAAGATTATTCGGAACATCAATGCACTTACAAAAAACAGTTGAACAAGCTGAACTTCTCATTAATGACGAAACAGTTTTCCCTGAAGAATTGCAGCACATGAGAGCAGAATTAACAGCCCTTATCGGTGATTTGGGTGCTCATCAGCAATCATTTGTAGAAAGATTGGCTAAAGCTGTAGATGAAAAAGGTCAATACAAAGTTGCTCACTCTCAAAGAACAGCGGAACTTTCCAGAAAACTTTGCCGTCAACTCGGCTTAAACGAAAAAACAACCGATTTGGTTTATTATGCAGGTTTATTACAAAATATTGGTAAGATTACTCTTCCTGAATCACTATTCACAAATAAAGGCAAGCTTTCAAAAGAAGAATGGGAAAAACTTCAAAACCACCCGAATGTTGGTGTTAACCTGTTGATGAACATCAACTTCTTGTCAGAAGTAATCCCATATATCCACTACCACAAAGAACGCTGGGATGGCGGCGGAGAGCCTGAAGGCTTAAAAGGTAATTCAATTCCGTTCGGTTCAAGAATTATTGCGGTAGCAGACGCTTACACAGCAATGACATCCGATCGTTCATACAGAAATGCAATGTCACAGAAAGATGCTTTAGAAATCATGAAAACCGAAGCAGCTGTTAAATGGGACCCTGATGTTGTAAACGCTTTATTTGATGTTATTAATAACTAATTGAGGTGTTATGTTAGAACCATTTTTTTGGATGTTCCATATAAAGGATTTTAAGAAACATTTTTTATTCATCTTTTTATTAGGATTAATTTCTTATGTTCTCGGATTTGCATTATTTTTCACCCCGATTCCTAAAGAAATCGGCGCATTGGTAACAGCTCTATTATGGGTTTTACCTGCTATATACACAGCTGGATATTTTTGGAATCTTACAGAAGAAATTATTAACCGCGACTGGGATATTATTCTGCACAATATTTATGACGGAATAATAAAAGAATATTATGAAATTCAGCTTCCGGAACTTAATATTGGGAAAAATATATGGCGTGGTATTGCATCAATTGTAGCAATGACACTTTTATGGATACCTTTTGTGATTATTATATGGATGGGAGTAATGTCTCATGTATTTATGTCATTACCACGTATAGCAGCAATCTTAATTCCATTATTTTTTGCATTCTTTGCTCCTGCACTTTTATGGAACTATGCATATAAGAATTCCATCGTTTCGGTTTGGAATATAAGAAAAGCTATATATTTAATGGGCAATTATCCTTTCAGATATATTTTTAACACAATAATTTTTATCATATTGGCAGCAGCAAGTTCTTTCATAGATGGATTTGCAGGCAACTTTATGAAAGTTGCATTTACGAGCGGAGATATTGTTGGAATGATTTTATCAGCTCTCATTTTATTCTTATTAACAGTTAAGAATATTTACCTTATCTATGTTTATGCATATTTGCTAGGCACAATCGCCCCAACTTCAGAATCCTAAACCCCAACCAATGCGAACCCACGTGTAACAATCACAGCAGAGGACGACCAGTAGCCCCACTCAAAGCCAGTAATAACACGATTGTCGTCCAACCCTTGTTGCAAAAGCGCGAACCCGCTTGTAGCTTGCTCAAAAGGAGCACGGAGGAATTAATAAAATCAGCCGGTAGTTTTGATGAAATGTGCTCCGTCCCTTGTTTACGTGCGTAGCACAAAAAGAAGCGGCAATTAGAAAATTACCGCTAAATTATGTGTGTGTATTATATTATAGAAATTTGTTATGCAATTGCTTTGAATTGCTTAGCTTCTTCGGCTTGAGAACCTTCATTATTTTTAAGAAGATTGAAAGTTCTGTATAATTTGTAACCTAATGCAACGAACGGGTTAGAATCAACTGAGTCAGCTTTTCTAGCGTATTCTTGACTCTGTTGGAACTTGATTGATGCATTTGGATCTCTTAACATAAGGATTGCACTTTCAGAGTTCATTTCTCTTGATAAAGTATTTTCTTTAAAGTTTATATTGTTTATAGCATTTATTCTCATTTGTCACCTCCGGTGATTTTCTTATTAAGTGTTTTTCTTACACTTCATTCAACAATTTCATTATGCACCATCCAAAATTTTTTGTCAAGGGGTACAGTGAAGTTTTGTTAAGAATTCAAAAAGTCAGCATTTGCGCGGTTTTTGGGATAAAATGTCACTTTTACACTTAAAAATAGCCCAACCGGCTACCGGTCATTCGGTGTATTTTTTACACTTTTTATAAAATCAGCATGGTTTTGCAATAAAAAAGCGGGCTATAATTAACTTCCCGCATCAATATATAAATTAAATTCTTCATGAACATTTACGCTCGAAACTGTGAGTGCATAGCCTTCAACACAATAATATTCATTCTTTTTTGCAGGGACGCAGAGTTTATAATCCGCTTCGTATTTTGTCCATGCTCTATAAAAATCCTCTAAGGTTTCACAGTTAAATCCCATGCGTTTTGATATTTTTTCAAACTCGCGGAGCTTAATCTCTTCAATATCAATACCGCAGTTATAGTCAGAAAAAGCAAGTGCGGCAAATTTTCCCGAATGACTTATAGAAAAATGTTTTGCTCCTGACTTTAAGACAGGTTTTTTTCCGTCAAAAGCAACCTCTCTGTCTTCAAGCTTATAAAACTCGCGCAATACTCTATCTACCATCAAATAAGAAAAACAATGCGCATTCCATTTCTCAGGGTCTGAAATTTCTTTTTTCTGAAACTCTTTTAGAAGTTCCATGTGTACATTATCCGCATCTTTTATCTCAATTACAAATATATCCATTAACCCAAACCTTCTTCTAAATGTATAGTCTTACCTGCCAGCCGATTTCATTTACCCCAAGCCTGAAAGTCTTCCTAACTCTATAATAGAGCTTACAGTGTTATCATACTCAATCTTTTCTTTTGTGGATTGTTTTAAAAATCCGTTAATATTATCCATCAAAGCGATTGCTTTGTCACACACAGGATCAGAGCCGTTCACATAAGCTCCGATATTAATCAAATCTTCATTCTTTGCATGCACAGCAAGCAGGTTTCTTACAGCTCCTGCGGCTTGCCTGTGTTCATCCGCCGTAACATCACCCATAACACGACTCAAGGATTGAAGCACATCGATTGCAGGGTAATGGTTTTTGTGAGCCAAAGCCCTTGAGAGCACAATATGACCGTCCAAAATACTTCTTGCAGTATCGGAAATCGGTTCATTAAAGTCATCCCCTTCAACAAGTACCGTATAAAGCCCCGTAATAGTACCCTTTTCCGTAGTACCTGCTCTTTCCATAAGTTTAGGCATCATTGCAAAAACCGATGGTGTATAACCTCTTGTAGCAGGCGGTTCACCAATTGCCAGCCCGACTTCTCTCTGGGACATTGCAATACGGGTTATAGAATCGAGCATAAATAAAACATCCATGCCCTTATCTCTAAAATATTCAGCAATAGTAGTAGCAACAAAAGCTGCTTTAATCTTTACCAAAGAAGGCTGTTCAGAGGTTGCTGCAATGACGATAGAGCGTTTCATGCCCTCAGTCCCGAGTATCTCTTCAATAAACTCTTTAACTTCTCTTCCTCGCTCACCTATAAGCGCTATGACGTTTAAATCAGCAGAGGTATTTTTTGCCATCATACCAAGAGTTGTACTTTTACCAACACCGGAACCTGCAAAAATCCCCATTCTCTGACCTTTGCCGACCGTTGCAAATCCGTCAACAGATTTTATCCCGAGAGAAAGCGGCTCGGTAATACGTTTACGTTTCAAAGGATTAATCGCATCTGCTCTTGTTGAACGATATTCCGAGAACCTGATATCACCGAGAGTATCAATAGGTCTTCCCAAGCCGTCAAGAACTCTTCCGATAAGCTGGTTTCCAACTCCGATTTTCATGGCGCTTCCGCTATTAACAACATGCGCCCCCGGGCGAATTCCATCAGGCGAAGCAAGAGGCATTAAAAGGATTTTATCTTTCTTAAACCCGACAACCTCTGCCATCATTGGAGAATCATTATAATCGTTATAGATATAACACAAATCCCCGATAGAAGATTTAGGGCCGTCAGATTCTATCGTTAAACCGATAATCTCTGTAATCTTTCCGACTTCTTTTATCGTTTTGGTTTTTTTGATTATATCTGAGTAAATATCTTTATTCCAGCTCATCATCAGCACCCGTAAGCATTTTCTGAGCAATTTCTTCTATCTGGGATGAAACCCGCGAATCCAGTCTGGTATTCAAAGTCTCAACAATAACCCCGTCAGGTGAAACAGAATTATCTTCAACTATCCTGATAGATTCAAGTTTTGGAATCTCTTCCTTAAAAGTCGGGACAAGTGCGCTAATATTCTCAACCAGTTCAGGATTCACAATAATAGTAATATTTTCTTTTTCATTAAGCTGTTTAATAGCGTCGAGAGTAATTTTTTCTAAAACTTCAGCATCAAATCTTACATGGCAAACCTTATCCGCAATAGCACTCACGAGTTCCACAATATCAAGTGTAGCCGAGTCAATAATGTTTTTTTTCATATCAAAAACACTTGATGACATAGTATCAAGTGATTCTAATGCCTGATGAGCGTCATTCTGAAACTTTGCTAAACCATCCTGCTCACCCTGAGTAAAACCTTCCTGATAAGCCTGATTTTTAATCGCATCGTATTCTTCCTGAGCTTTCAGTCTTGCTGCCTCAATGATTCTTGCAGCCTCCGTATTTGCAGTCTGAACAATTACCTGAGATTTATTTTCGGCACCATCAATAATCTGCTGAGCTTTAGCATCGGTTTCCGCAATAATCTTCTTTACCTTAGCCTGCTGAACAGTAACATTAGACTGTTCAATAGGCAAAACATAATTACTGCCTATTTGAATATCATCACTTTTAATTCTGTTACTCAATTAATTCATCCTCAACGCTGGCTCTTGTAATAGTAATTTCACCTGTAGCTTCAAGTGTTCTGATAGCATTAACAATAGCAGTTTGAGCTTCCTGAACTTCTTTAGCACGAACAGGTCCGAGGTATTCCATATCGTCTTTAAGCATTTGACGTGCTCTTTCAGACATGTTTTTATAAACTTTATCCTTAATCTCTTCTTTAGTACCCTTAAGCGCAAGAGCAAGCTGTTTACTGTCAATTTCTCTAAGCAGCCTTTGAATACTTCTGTCGTCGAGGATAATAATATCTTCGAATACAAACATGAGGTCGCGGACTTCTTGAGCCATTTTCTGGTTCTCGATATCGAGCCATTCCATAATATTTTTTTCCGTACCTCTGTCGCAGCAGTTCAAGATATTTGCTAATGATTCCACACCGCCTGCATTTGAGAAATCCTGAACCAAAAGTGCAGAGAATTTTCTCTGTACAATATCTTCAATAGTAGAAAGAATTTCAGGGTTTGTAGGTGTCATATCCGCAATTCTCATAGAAACAACTGCCTGAACATCAGGAGGCAAAAACGCCAGAACCTGTGCAGCAAGTTCAGGTTTAACATAAGCCAAAATCAAAGCCAGCAATTGCGGGTTTTCAGAAGAAAAAGTGCTCGCAAGCTGCGAAGGGTCAGCCTCGTTCAAGAAATAGAACGGATTGGTATTAACCATTGAGTTAACCTTCTCCAGCATTTGCGCCGCTTCCGCATCACCGTAAGCCTGTGCAAGAAGTTGTTTAGCATAAGCAACCCCGCCCTGAGTAACATAGTTTTTTGCCTGAAAAACAGCTTTAAACTCTGCAAGAACCTCGTTCAAATCCTCATCGGAAACTTTACCCAAATTTGCAATATCAAGCGTAATCTGCTCAAGCAAATCTTCGTCTTTTATATTCTTCAATATCTCTGAAGCCGTAGTAGGACCCAAAGCTATCAACAACGCCGCAACCTTTTGACTCGGGCGTTTAAATACCTTCTTCTCTTCCTCTTTAGCTTTTTTTATATCCTCTATTCCCATGTCCGGTAGTCCTTATTTAGTTCTACGTGCGTAGCACCTATTCGCGAATATATGATGTCAACAGCTTGGCCGCGTCATCAGGCGCTGCCATGATTGCTTCATTTAGTTCCGTAATTGTCTGCTCCTTCTGAGATTGAAGCTCTTTTTTGTTGAACTCTATTCTAGGAGAAGAGTCTCTTATCTCGTCTTCTTCTATCAATCTTTGAGGTGAATCTTCCAGAGGTTTCTTTTCCAATGCACTTGGTTTAGGGATTCTTGAAATAAACCCTTTCAAGATGAACAATGCAAAACAACCCAGAACAAGAACCACAATCAAAGGAATTACTGATGAAGTCAACATATAAATTGTTTGTTCTCTCTGATACTGCTTAGCAATCTCTTCGTTTGCCTGTTTATCGATAGTAGCACCCTCAAATTGTAAACCTGAAACAGAAATAACATCTCCTCTATCATAATCAACACCTGCCGCTGATAATACAAGTTCCTTAATCTCATTCTTTTCATCAGCAGTAAGAATCTTGTTTACAGCAACAGCAATCGAAAGACGTTTAATAGTACCGGGTGCATAAATCACCTGTTTAACTTCTTTGGTTACATTATAGTTCATAGCAGTTTTCTGCTTTGAATAATTCAAGTTTCTACGGTTTACATCAGCCGTATTTGGAACATTATTAGGGTTTTCATAAGTTTCAACCTCAGTTTGTGAACTTACAAGAACACCTTCACCCTTATCATTTGCAGGAATATAGCTTTCAATTGTAGCCTTTGCCGAATTAAAATCAATATCAGCATTAACCTGAACAGAAACATTACCCTTGCCGACAATCTTTTCCAATACATCAGAAACCTTCTTGGAAGTCTGTTTTTCCAAATTAGACTTAAAGCTTTCCATATCCGTAGAGTTCTTAGAAGTTTCATCAGACAAGCTGTTACCGTTCTGGTCTGTAATAAACACCTGTTCAGGAGTCATCCTCGGAACAGAATACGCAACCAGATTCTTAATCGCTTTAACCTGAGATGCTTTTAGTTTATACCCGGGCTCCAAAACCAACATTACGGATGCCGTAGGTTTTTCATCATTATCTTCAAAAATTGAACGTTCAGGCTCTGCAAGCTGTACTTTTGCAAACTTAATCCCCTGAATCTTTTCAATCGCACGGGTTATTTCACCCTGAAAGATTCTTTGTTTTGTTAACTTATTTTTAAAATCGGTAGAACCTAATGACATATCGTCTAATAGTTCAAATCCGCCGTCACCGTTCTTAATCAAATCATTCTCGGCAACAAAAATACGCATATCATCTCGGACATTTGAAGGAACTAAAATGGTTTTCTTATCCTCTGATACCTTATACTGATACCCGTTCTTTTTCATATTTTCAACAATGCTAATCGCATTAACTTCGTTTAAATCTGAATATAAAACAACCCAGTCAGGTTCCATCGCTTTAGAAAGGAAAAATGTAGCCGCAACAATCGTAACTACAATCAATCCGAGCATACCGAGTTTTTGCCCCTCGTCCAAACCGTTCCAGAGTTTCTTAACATCATTCGCTAATAGTGCAAAATAATTATTTTCCATCTTATTTTATAACCTTCTTACAAGCCGGTTTTATTTACCTCAACCTTCTTCTAAGTTTGTAGTCTTACCTAAAAGCAGGTTTTATTTACCCCCGCGCACAATCTATCACTATAAATAATAACCCATAACAAAACAAACTTCAAATTATTAAGTTTTTTAACAAGGGTCGACCGACATTTCGCAACACTACCAGTTTAGCATAAAACTACAAGTCGGTCTCTGCTGATTCTGTTACAAGTGGGTTCACGTTGGTTGGAGTTAGTTATGGTATTTTGTTAATGTTTCTTTAACCATGTTTACAAACACAGCTTGATTAAATGCGTCTTTTTGAATATAACCCTCAATCTGAACCTGTTTAAGAAGTTTCATAGCCTTATCCCTTGGCTGCGAACTCATTACAATCACAGGGATATCAGCGTACATTTCATCATTCTTCAAGCGTTCAATAAACTCGTTACCATCAATTTTTGGCATATTCAAATCGGTCAAAATCAAATCGTAATGATTCATTTTTAACTTAACTAAAGCCTCTGTTGCATCAAGCACAGCATCTACCATATATCCTATATTCAAAAGAATATTTTTAATCATTGTTCTTGTTGTCATTGAATCGTCAACAACAAGTATTCTCTTATAAGAAATTATATCCGCCGATAGCAGCTTAGGCACAGCTGCCGTAGAAACAGATTTGTTGAAATCATGATGCAGAATATCCTGCATATTAAGAATCAAGCACAATTCACCGGAGGCAAGGTTCGTAATCCCCGATACATTCTTAACCTTATATAAAGGAGGAGATAATTTTTTCTGCAAAATATCCTGATCGCCGAGAAGTCTGTCAACAACAAGACCAACAGTTTTGTCATCAGATTCAATAATCAAAATAGTTTCTTTTTCCCCGCGCGGAGTTAACTCTAAACCGAGAATATCCGCCAAATAATACAACGGAAGAACTTTATCATTATAAACAATTGACCTTGTACCGTTGTTTGTTTTAATTTCATCCTGCTTTTTCAAGATAAATGTAGTAATCATCTGAATCGGAATCGCAAACACCTGCTCAGAAATTTTAACCAAAAATACTCTCAAAGTAGTCAAAGTTACAGGAATTTCAATATGCACACAGCTGCCTTTGCCAAATTCTGATATAACCTTTACTTTACCGTTAAGCTGAGAAATTTTTGTTTTAACAACATCAAGACCAATGCCTCTTCCGGAAATACTCGTAATAGAATCTCCAGTTGTAAATCCCGGCCAGAAAATAATCTGCATAATAGCTTCGTCAGACATTGAATCAATATCTTCCTGAGTCAAAAACCCTCTTGAAACAGCTCTATCCTTGATTTTTTCAAGATTAAATCCTTGTCCGTCATCAATAACATCAATTATAACAGTATTGTCATCCTGTTTTGCTGACAAAAGAATCTTCCCGACAGGACTCTTACCCGCAAGTAATCTGTCTTCTTTTGATTCAATACCGTGGTCAATCGCGTTGCGCAAAATATGAATAAGCGGAGTCTTAATTTCTTCAATAATCTTTTTATCCGCACAGGTATCTTTACCTTCAATCTCAAAATCAATATCCTTACCTTTTTCTGTTGCAATATCACGCACCATTCTTGTGAAAGAATTGAACACGGTAGAAATAGGCAATACTCTTATATTTTTAACCATTGATTCCATCTCATCAATGATTAATCTCATTTTCATATCATCTTCCTTGGAAGAACGATACAAAGAATTCAAATCATAAATCGTTCTGGAAACATTTTGCGTAATATCGGAAAGCAGAGCAAAAACCTGTTTTACAAAAGCTCCGGTATATTGTTCGCTGCCGCCGCTTTGGAGATATTTTCTGTTGTAATAACGCAAATAATTTGATGTCTTAAGTAAATCTTTTTGACATGCTTCATTCGCATTTTTAATAGAATCAATTTTTTCAAGACTTTTTTCTGTCTTGATTTTAGTAATAATAAGCTCTCCGAGCTGATTAACCAACAAGTCCAGTTTTTGCGCATTAACGTGCAATGTTTTAATCTCGGTTGAAGAAGATGATTTGTTTGAAACAGTACTCTGAGTAGTAAGGTTTTTGACATCACTGACACCCGAATCCTTTTTAAAGTTTAATTCAAGCAGCTGTTTCATGATTTCCAACTGCTGAATAATCAAATCACCATCGATGCTCTCGTTAGGCGAAGCACAGTATTCAACCCCGCTTTTTAGAGTCTGGGTCATCTGTTCTTCAAGCTGAACCGAGTTTTCTGTAATGAAATCGAGAATCTCCTCAATCATATTGATAATTTCAACAATTTCATTATTATCAGCATGTTCTTTCAAGAGAAGTATATCGTCTTTGATTTCTTTTGCGTAAACACTGCTGCCTTGAAGCATATTAATTTTTTCTGCAATTTCAAAGAATGTTGTTCCGCTGGATTCGTCTTCAATACAAGATGTATTAAATTTTGCAGCCGCTGAACTCAACTCATTACGAAGCTCCAAAATCTCACTGATTGTGAAAGTATTTGTTGCACTCATAACAAAATCGAGTTTCGTTAACACATTTTGCAAAGCCATTTTGACTTCATATAAATCAGAAGATTCAAAACGCTCATAAATCTTGGCAACTTCTTCTCTTAAAATAACAGTTTCCTGAGATTCTTCTTCAGGAACAATACTGTCAATCAACTCAAAACAGGTATTAAACCCATAGTTAATCTCTTCCTGATATTCCTGACAATTATTTACTTGAGCAGGCTGTACATTTGCCTGAGCCTCGGCTGCTTGAGCCAGCTCCATAAGATTATCCAAATCAGCCATGCCGGCAAAGCTCGCCATCTCATCAATAGCAGCAATGTGCTGCGGCTGGCTGAATTCAGGATTCAAATCTACCTCTGCCATATATTCAAGCGCAGAAACAGTAGGACTGAATTCTTCACCTATAATTTCTCTTCCTGCCTTGATTGATTCCTGCAAATATTGAGAAACAAGTTCAACGGATTTTGTTATCAAATTTAATTTATCAGGCTCTAATGTAATATTCTGGGTATTAACAGCATCAAAAATATCTTCAATTTTATGGATAATTGTCTGGATATTATTGAATCCGACCATACGAATTGCACCTTTTAAACTGTGCATTTCGCGATAAAGATTTGCAGAGGTTTCTCTATCTCCTGGCATTTTTTCCAGAGTCAGAAGGTTTTCAAAAATATGCTCAAGAATATCTTCCGATTCGGTTTGGAAGATACCCATCAGCTCTTGTGTATTGTTATCGTTATCCTGAAAATCCAATTAATCTAACCTTCTATTGCTGAATTTTTAATTTCGTTTGAAAGAGAGTTTAATTTAGCCAATCTTTCAGTATTTGCACTCATTATTTGAGTCAGACTTTCTGAAATACTTTTATTCTCTTCGTCAATCAGATGAAGTTTTTCAATAATATCACCCTGCTTAGCAGCATTTTGGTTAAGAGTTCCCAATGAATCCAAAATATTTTCAATATAGTTTAATAATGTTTCCGAATTTACCGAAACACTGTTAATATCTTTAACTACAGCTTCAATTTCTTTAGAACCTTCTTCTGTTGCCATAACAGTGGAGTTTGTAGTGTATTGAATATTGCTTGTCAAAGAAGTAATTTTTGTAATAGCCTGCTTAGATTCGTCAGCAAGTTTTCTGATTTCACCTGCAACAACCGCGAAACCTTTACCATGCTCCCCTGCTCTTGCAGCTTCAACCGCAGCATTAAGTGCAAGCATATTTGTTTGTTCTGCAATATCATCAACAACACTGATAGTGTTACCGATTTGTTGTGTATGTTCAGAAAGTTCAAGAATCAATTCCGCAATCATTTGGATTTTCTGTCTCAAAACAAGCATCTTTTCAGCGTTAGCAGAAATTGCTTCATGCTCTTTTTGTGAGCAGGAAATAGATTGAGAAACCTGTTTTTCCGTATTTTTGGAAGTTTGAACTGTTTCTGTTGAAATATTTTTAAGTTTTTCTATAAGAGAAGATACATTTTTAGTATTAGAAGATAGGTTTTCAAGAATTCTCTTTTGAGAATTTAGAGTTTCCACGATTTCAGAAACCGAATCAGACATAGATTCAGACTGAATTGTAAGCAATTTAGTAATACTTCTTGAAATCCACTGGCGTGTTCCAAGCTGAACAGGAACCACAACCGCCATGATTGTCACTAAATATGTTAAAGTTTCATAAGAGCTGATTGAATGCTTTAATGCAAATATTACAAACAATGCCGAAATCATTACAAACATTGCTAAATCGATGCTGCATTTTATACTAAATCTCTGTTTCAACCCAAAATTCCAATCGTTAAGCACTTCTTCTCTCCTATAGTTTTTTTTAGACATTTATTATATAATTATTTTATACTAAAACTTAGAAAATTGGAATATACGAATATATGGCAATAAAGATTTTATTGGTAGAAGACAGCGAAACACAACTTAAATTTTTAAAAGAGGGACTTGAAGGAAGCGGATTTGCAGTAGAAACCGCAACAAACGGTTCCGAGGCATATAAAAAAGTTTATTCATGCACCCCTGATATTGTTGTTTCAGACATTATGATGCCTGCAATCGACGGATACCATCTTTGCAGAATGATAAAAAACGTTGAAGAAACAAAAAAAATCCCTGTTATATTATTAACTATATTAGAGAAAAAAATTGACGGATTCTGGGGTAAAAAAGCAGGTGCACAGTTATTTTTGTCCAAATCAATCGATATGAAAGAATTGGTAACCAGTATTAATGCCACCGTCCGCAGATATCCGGTGAGTGATGAATACAAACAAGCTCTTGCAGCCAAAGAAGATCCCGATAATTCTGCACAAACAAGATTAAACTCAATCCTGAATGATTTGCTGATGAAAAGTGTTTTCTCAAACGAATTCAGAAACCTAAGCGACTTCTTGAACTACGAAAGAATCCTTGTTGAAAAACTTTTCTCATTATTAAGTTCTTTTGTAGAATATCACGCAGCAGGAATATATTTTGCTTCACCTGATGATTTTGCACAAAATATTCTTTATATAGATACTCTCGGAAGAAACTTGTCTAAAAATCTGCTTTCGGATATAAACTACGACTTTTTCCGTAAAATGGAAGACCATAAAACCATTAAAGATTCTAAATTTGAAGTAGTAAGAATGCTTCTCGGAAAAGAACTTGATTATAATTTTTCCGATTTAACATCAAAAATCATTATCCCGCTTGTATTCGATAAAAAGCTTATCGGCGGTATTTGTTTCTATACAAGACAGGATGTTGATTATTCGTCATTCAAATACTTTGATATCATGATTAGCGAACTTCTTGCAATCTTCAAAATGAAATATCAGTATACAGAAAAAGAATTCATGTCAGTTCTGGACGGACTTACAGGTCTTTATAACAGAAGACAGTTTGAAATCGGGTTGGAACAGGAACACAACCGTACAAAACGCCACCCGTCAGATTTCTCGCTTGCAATTCTGGATATTGATTTCTTTAAAAAAGTTAACGATACATACGGACACCAATATGGTGATTATGTACTAAAAACTGTTGCTGACCTAATGAAACAGGCATTTAGAAAAACCGACCTTCTTTACCGTTACGGCGGCGAAGAATTGATTATGATTATGCCTGAAACAAATATTGAAGGCGCTATTATCCCTGTACAGCGTCTAAGAAGAATGGTTGAAGAATATCCGTTTGAATACAACGGCGTTAAAGCAAAAGTTACCGTTAGTATCGGTTTAACAATGAATTATCAGCAATTTAATACAGCAGCGGATATATTGAAATCCGCGGATGATTCGTTATACAAAGCTAAAGAAGGCGGAAGAAACAGGGTGGTTCTATATGAACAATAATTATCTTGAACAGAAGAAAAATACGCACCTTTATTTTCAAATCGGCGGTAATAAATATGCAATCAATACCGACAATGTTCTTGAAATTATGAAGCTTCCTGCCCTTGATTATCCTCAAAAACTGCCGAATAATATTCTTGGGCTTTTGAAATACAATAATTTTGTTATCAATATTATTGACATAAGATTTTACTTAAATATCAATGTAACACCTTATGATTCTCACAACGAACTGTTAATTGTTAAAACCGATGAAATTATTTTTGGAATTATTACAGAAAAAATCATCGGAATACTACCTTTTGATACAGCACTTGTAGATCAGATTCCGTTCATTGATAACAACATGATAATTGATTCATTATATAAATATGAAAATGAAACAATTTTTATTGTAAATCTTTATTCATTGGAAACACTTCTGAAACAACATGACAGTTTCATACCGGAAGTTGATGTACAGGCTCTTTTACCGCAAGATGAAGCCTCTAAAGCTTTAATGAAAAAAAGAACAAATGAAATTGTCGAAAAATCTTCTCTCAGAATTGCTTCAGGAGAATTGCATGCCAAGAATAAATACATATCTTTTAACTTAAACAATGATTTTTATTGTATTTCTCTGGATTACGTAAAAGAGGTTCTAAAAGATACTCCGATAACCAATGTTCCGGGAACTCCCGATTTTATAGAAGGGATTATGAATCTTCGCGGCGATTATATAACAGTTATTAACCTTAAAAAGTTTTTATCATTACCGGAAGAAAACACCTCATCAGATAAAAATCCTGTTGTAATTATTAAAGCGAATGAACTCAAACTTGCTCTGCTGATAGACAAAATTAATGAATTATTTGAGTTTCAGGAATCAGGGATTGAACCTGCTTCAGAAAGTTATTACACAAACGAGTTTATATATAACCAAACACTTTATACCGTTTTGAATGTTGAGCAGGTCGCATCAGATAAACGAATTATTATCACTGACATGTAATGTAAATTAATGATTTTTTACAAAATATATACATTATTTTTAAAAATTATGATAAAATTCTAAATATGAAACACTTCAAGAAGAGAACAATAGCACTGGTTTTAGCATCAGTTATAACTGTTGCGGGTTCTTTCGCTGCGGGAAATTATAAAAACAGCTTGATGTCATTAAAGTTTAACACCGCAGAAAATGGCGGTGTGAGCATGTCAGTTGAAACAAAAACTTCATACTCTGGCAATGTTACACCTGTACGCAGAGATGCTAATACTTATATACTTACGCTTTCGGAAATGAACAGCATGGTTAAAGGTATGCCGAATCTTGAAAAAGTTTCCAACGATATAAGCAGTGTTGAAATCAAAACATTACCATACTCTAATAATGCAAAAGGATACACAAGAGTTATAATCAAAACTAATAATCCTGTAAATATTGAAGCTACAAACAAAATCTACATCCCATCTAAAAATGATACGGCAGGAGAACTTGCAGATAATCAAAGCGAAACAGCAGAAGAAGAAAGAAAAGCAGAGCTTCGCAGACGTGCGGAAAAAGAAAAAGCAGCACTGGAACAAAGAAGAGCTGAAAGACTTCAACGCGAACAGGAAGCACGAGAAGAGGAAAGACAAAGAGCTGCTGCCGAAGCAGCAAAAAAACCGGCTGAACCGGCTCCAATCGATTATAATAATACTCCAACAGTTTCCGACACATCTTTTTCAACAGAAGCGGAAAAAGACCCTTATCAAGTCTTAATGACAGTAATGGCAGTGCTTGCACTTGCAGGAACTATTGCATTTTTTGCAGTAAAAGCTTCCAATAAAATGCAGGAAATTACGGGTGAAAAAATCGATATTGATACAAATGATGACAGCGAACCCGCTAAGCCCAAAAAAGAAGAAAGCAAAAGAAAAAAAATTAAAAATACAATCAAACAGCTTGATTCCGCTTACTCTAAAACAGCAGTAAGACCTGCCCCAGCTCAGCAAGCACCTGTAAAAACAGTTAAACCGGCAGAAGAACTTAATGTTGTTGACCTTGATGAATTATTCAAAGAACAACAGGGAAAAACAAAAGAAGATGTTGTTGCCGATGTCGAAGCAGAAACAGAAGATGAAAATGATGCACTTGCAGAATTCTTAAGCGGATTCTCTTTTGATGAAACAGAAGAAGAAGCGCCGGAAGAAACTCCGGGCTATGATACCGAGTTTTATGACAAGGTTATTCAAGATGACACCGTTAAGTTTTCTCAAGATGATATTGACTGCATGAATCAGCTTCTTAATGCTGAAATCAACGATGACACAATAAGAAACATAGAAAATTATGCAGCAACAAGTCCTATAAAAGTTTCTTTCAAAACTCAGGAAGAAATTATGGAAGACCTTGTTACAACTTATAAAATTTCTCAGGATATATCATTTAATTCCGATGATATAGCAGCGCTTAGAAAATTAATCAGCGTAGAAATCGATAATGATTTTCTTACTGATTTAAGAACAAACCCTGAGCGCACAAAAGAAATGCAGCGAGAAATCGAAGCATCAAGAAACAAATCACGTAAACCGTCAGAAATATTGACCTTGAGTGTAAAAGATATGCTTCCTGATCTTTCAGAAGCATTAAGAAAACAAGGCGGAAGAAAAATTGAATCAGAAGTTAAACCAATCACTGTTTATGCAAGTGAAGGCTACGAAGTAAGCACTCTTTCACTCAAAGATGAGCTTCCTGATTTATCAACAGCTCTCAATGACAAAAGTGATAACACATTTAAACCTTCTGCTGACTGGGAATTGGTTGATAACAGCTACGAAGTGGAAAAACTAAGTCTTTCCGACTCTCTTCCGGATTTAAAAGATGCTTTAAAGAACCCTGAAAAATACGAAAAACATGTTGAAGAACCGGTAAAAATTGACGAAGAATCACTTCTCAAAAATATTTCTAATGTACAGTTTAAACCATTCTACGACGGCAGCGAAAGTTTTGAAATTGTGAATGATTTTGAAGCTCCAAGCATGGACGCGATTCAAAATGAATTCAATCAGTTTGGAAACTTTGAAATTTCACACGAAGAAGAATATGCAGAAGCTTCAAATAATGATTATGACGATTTTGAATCGCTTTACCGCAATGAATACGTAGACTTGGACAAAATGCAGGATGAACCTCAGGAAGAAGAATCTGCACCTGAAATAACCATAGAACAAGCTTTACCTGCAATAAAAGTAAATCTTGAAGAAACAAAACCCGAACCGGAAAAGAAACCTCAAGTTGAAGAACAAAAACCTGAACCAAAACCTCAGGCAAAAGAAGAATTCATTCCTCAAAAACTTGAGCGTACAAAAAGAGATACAAGTTCAATAGCTTCAAGACGTGTAAGAACACAGCTTTCTGATGACATAATGAAAAAGATTCAGGAAACAAAAGCGGAAAGAATTGAACGTCAGGAAAAAGCATCACAACATAGAACACCTGCACCTCTTCCAAAACACGAAGAAGAAACGCAAGAACCTGAAGTAAAATGTATTATTGACGGAGAAACTTATACAATTATCAGTACTGCAAGATTCTCGGAAACTCAGGGCTGTCACCTTGCTAAACAAAATAAAGGAGGCTATATCGTTCTTGGCTTTGTCGGAAACAAATTAATTAAACTAAAAGAATTTGACACTCTAAAAAGCGAAAGAATTACCGCACGCTTAAGCGAAAAACTTCCTGAGAATGTTTCAAGATATATTGTAAGAATCGGATTAACTAAATTTATTGTCAATGTTAACAAAGACAATATTGAATACTTAATGGCTCTATAATGAAAAAGCTGTTAACACTTATTTTAGCTCTGGTTCTGTTATGCGGATGTACTAAAAAAACTCAGGAAGAGATTACATTTTCATCCTGGGGTTCTGTAAGTGAAGTAAAAATCCTAAACAAAATTATCTCGGATTTCGAAACAGAAAACCCTGATATTAAAATCAAGTTCATGCATATCCCGCAGAACTATTTTCAAAAAATACACCTGCTTTTTGCATCCAACACAGCGCCTGACGTTATTTTTATGAATAACTTAAACCTTCCGATTTATGCTAACTATCTGGAAGATTTAAGCGATGAAATAAACCCTGATGATTTCTATCCGCAAAGTATTGAAGGGCTGAGCTCAGAAGGGAAGATGCTTGCAATCCCGCGCGACATCTCAAATCTGGTATTCTACATAAACCTTGATTTAATCAAAAAACCATCAGAAAATTGGACTCTGGAAGAGTTTTTACAAATAGCTCAAAATACAACAAAAAACGGAATATTCGGCGTAAGTTTTGAAGAAGATATCTATTGGGCTTTACCGTATCTTCAAGCATTTGATGAAAGTATTCTTGAAGACAATCCCCAAAAAGGTTTAAATTTCTACAAGGATTTGCGTGACAAATACAAAGTTGCTCCATCAAAAAGTCAGGTCGGAAGTTCAACCCTTGCACAAATGTTTTTGGATAAAAAAATTGCCATGTACCTTTCAGGGCGATGGATGTATCCTAAAATTTCAGAAAAAGCAGACTTTAATTGGGCAGTAGTAACTTTCCCGGGAGATAAAGGCGTTCCATGTGACTCATCAGGCTGGGCAATTTCTAAAAACTCAAAACACAAAGATTCTGCAAAAAAATTTGTTCAGTACCTGTCGTCAGAAAAAAGCAGTGAGTATTTTACCCAAACAGGATTAATTGTTCCTGCAAGAATAAAAACATCTAATCTCATAGAAGAAAAAGCGTTTCTCAATGCAATAAAAACATCCGTCAAAACCCCTATAAACAAAGACTACAAGAAGATTACGGATAAATATCGTATCCACTAAACGGATGAGATTTATCTCCCATCATTCAAGTTTTTGAGAAAAGCTGCCGTTAACATAAGTATGGAAAACCAATTGGTTTTTCATACCTCCTCCCCAAGTCTGGTAGCCGTTCTCAAGAAGAAACGGCTTTTTTTTGTTTTTTAACATTTGGGCGGAGCACAAATGTTAAAACTACCAACTTATTTTATCTACTAGTCCGTGCTCCTTTTGAACAAACGACAAGCGGGTTCGCGTTTTTCAACAAGGGTCGGACGACAATCGCATCACTACCGGTATGGCATAAGACTACAGGTCGTCCTCTGCTGACTCTGTTACAAGCGGGTTCGCGTTGGTTGGATCGGAAAAACGAGTCTTGCCCTTCTCCCTCGACGGGAGAAGGTGAGCGGAGCTCGGATGAGGGTGACTACGCTACATCACAGTTTCGAATACGTTTTGCTAAATCAGCTTTAGATATTTTTCCGTCCTTATCTACATCTAAACCTTTATTACTATTATAATATGATTCACCCCTTGTTGTCACAATGTCTCTGTTTGCACGTGCAGGTAAGAAAATGAGCGCATATAATGTACCGGCTCCGATTTTTTGGTCACCTAATTTTGCTGCTTTTTTAGAATTCATAATACATTTTTCTACATATACCATCTGCTGTTCCGGACTCATAGCTTTCAAAGCAGAACATGAAGTTCCAAGCCCCCTGGCTGTTGAAGGCATAAACTGAATCAAACCTGTTGCACCGGAGCTCTTATTAACCGCAGTAGTTTTAACTCCGCTTTCAGAATTCATTAAACACATTAAATCATTCGGATCACAATTTACACGTTTTGCAACAGCAACAACTTTATTAAAGAATGCTTGAGTTAAATTAGGTTTCTTTTTCTGCCATTTGTTCTTCAATGCTTCTGCATCATAACTAAAATTAGATGTGTCCGTATCAGAATAGTTGCCTTTTGCAGACATAGTAGAAGTAAAAGTATCTCCTATAGGAGAAGATGACCATGCACTACCGCCGCCTACAGAACCCCAGTCAAATGTATTATTCATCGCAGGCATTGCAAAATTTTGGAATGACATATTAGCAGATGGCACTGAATATGGTGTGAATACACTTGTATTAAAATTAGGAGTAAAATTGAATCCGCCGAAGAAATTATAACCGCAGAACGGATTGAAACCGCCGAACATTCTGTCGAACATTCCGCTTACAAAACCAATATTGAATCCGTTTGTAAATGCGCTCATAATTTACCTGTGTTTTATATACTCTATATATACAAAGTCTATAGCAACTCAAAAATTGCCTTATTTGTAAAGATTTGTTAACACTCAAACTCACTATCCTCACAACTAGCCGATTAAGTATCCCCAACCCCGTTGTTTCTGTTATAATAAAGCAATAAATGATATAAGAGGAGAATTATGAATAAAAATCAATCAATAGGAATGTACGTCATACTCGGGATTATGATTCTTGCATTTGTTTCAATGCTTTTCACTGGACCTACATCAAGCACTGAAGAGCTTTCATACACTGCATTTATGCAAAAGGTTGAAAATAAAGAAATTAAAAGTGTTGATATGGGGCGTGATGTCTTAATCGCAGTACCTGTTAAACAACCTGAAGCAAAAGCTGTTTCCAACCCGCTTTACGGAGAAGTTCAGCCTCCTAAATTACAGTACAAAGTTTCAATTCCATCAAGCTCTGATGTATTACCAAAGCTTGAAGAAAATAATGTTGAAATCTCTGTAAAAAATACAGACTCAAATTCAGTAAAAGGAATGGGCTCATCTCTTATCACATTACTATTAGTATTAGGTGTAATTGCTCTTATAATAAAATCCATTCAGGCAGGCGGTGCTCAAGCAATGTCATTCGGCAAATCAAGAGCAAAAATGCTTATGGATAACAAAGTTAAAACAACATTTGCAGATGTTGCAGGTATTGATGAAGAGAAAAAAGAACTTGAAGAAATTGTTGATTTCTTAAAACATAGCGATAAATACGTTAAACTCGGAGCAAAAATTCCAAAAGGCGTTCTTCTGGTCGGTTCTCCCGGAACAGGTAAAACCCTTCTCGCAAGAGCTGTTGCAGGTGAGGCAGGATGTCCGTTCTTCCCGATTTCCGGTTCCGATTTCGTAGAAATGTTTGTCGGTGTGGGAGCTTCCCGTGTGAGAGATCTTTTTGAACAGGCTAAAAAACATCAGCCTTGTATCGTATTTATTGATGAAATCGATGCCGTTGGTCGCCAAAGAGGCGCAGGGATGGGCGGCGGACACGACGAAAGAGAACAAACTCTGAACCAGCTGCTTGTTGAAATGGATGGTTTTGATGAAAATACTAATATTATCATCCTTGCTGCTACAAACAGACCTGATATCCTTGACAACGCTTTACTAAGACCCGGAAGATTCGACCGTCAAATCGTTATAAACAAGCCTGATGTATTAGGAAGAGAACAAATTCTCAACGTACACGCAAAAAATAAACCGCTTGCAAAAGAAGTTGAAATAAAAACCCTTGCAAAACGCACCCCGGGATTCACAGGTGCAGATTTGCAAAACCTTCTTAACGAAGCAGCTCTTCTTGCTGCACGTCATGACAAATCTGAAATTGATATGGAAGATTTGGAAGAAGCTATCGATAAAGTTATGGCAGGTCCTGAAAAGAAAAGCAGAATTATTTCCGATGAGGAAAAAGAAAACACCGCATACCACGAAGTTGGTCACGCTCTACTTGCAAAACTTCTAAAAGATTGCGACCCGCTCCATAAAGTATCTATTATTCCACGCGGCATGGCATTGGGTATAACTCTTACCCTGCCTGAAAAAGACCATTTAACAATGAGAAAAAATCAGTTGTTAGACCGAATCAAAATGATTCTTGGCGGAAGAATTGCAGAAGAAATCATTTACGGAAAAGATAATATTACCACAGGCGCTTCCAACGATTTGGAAAAAGTTTCCAATCTTGCAAGAAGTATGGTAACAACTTACGGTATGTCCGAAAAAATGGGTAACCTGACTTACGGCAAAGAGCAAGAACACGTATTTATGGGCAGAAACTTCGGGCACACAAGAGATTTCTCGGAAGAAATTGCCGCTGATATTGACAAAGAAGTTAAAAAGATTGTCGATGAACAATATGATGAAGCAAAGAAATTACTAAGTGACAATCGTGATATGCTTGAATATATTGCAAAAAAACTTCTTGAAAAAGAAACTCTGGATGAAAAAGAATTTGAAGATTTAATGAACGAAGTCAAAAACAAAAGAAATTTTGAAAATTGGAATTAAGAAGGAGGAAGCATGGATAGAGACCTATTGCTTTTAGAAGAATATAAACTTTATACAGAACAAAAAGAAAATTTTATCGACAGAAATTTTAGAACCAATAAATTTTATATGGCATCATTTGTTGTCATTATATTTGCAATGATTTATACAGGCAATGTTGTGTTCATGGAAAGATTATCCGCAACCTTCGTATTCTCATTGATTGGAATTTCAGTTTGCGCGTTATGGTGGATGAATGTTGATTCATATAACACTTTGATTAAAATCAAATATGCAAACGTAATTGAAGCAATTGAAGAAAAATTACCTGTAAAACCATTCACAGATGAATTTAAAGGGATTCAGGAATTCAGGGAAAACAAAGTGTTTATGTTCTCTGATATCCAAAAATTCATTGCGGTACTGGGTGCATTATTCTTTTTTGCAGTATTCGTAAGCGAAGCATCGCCAATTGTTATTACAATTATTAACAAAGTTATTGATTTATTTGGAAGTATTAAAGGCGGCATTTAAAATATGAAGGATAGAGGCTATGGCGTAGTTGCCAACTGGAATTATGTAACAATATCACTTATTGTGCTTACAATAATAACACTGCTTGTATTATACATGCCCGGAATAAGAGAATTTGACAGAGGAATGCTGAATGGCATAAGACATTTTTTAGCGCCATATCCGAGTTATATTCCTGCATTTGTCTCAGAATTCGGACGTGCTAATTATATGCTCTGGCCGCAAATTGCAGCCTGCTCTGTATTGGTTTCACATGGGAAATATTTAAAAGCATTTTTACTTGTGTTCTTTACTCACGCAGCATTCTTTTTAACAGCATTATTGAAAGACTTTGTCTGCCGGGAAAGACCGGGGCTTTGCAGTTATCCCGGCTGGAGTTTTCCGTCAAATCATGCTTCAACCACAATGTGCTTTTATGGAATCTGCATGTATTTAATTTTGCATTACACAAGAAGCGAGTTCTGGAGATATTTTCTTGCAATAGTATTCGGAATCTTTATATTCCTTGTTGCGCTTTCAAGATTATGGATAGGAGTTCACTTCCCGCTTGATGTTATTGCAGGACTGTTCTTAGGATTCTTATTGGTTAATCTTTATATAATCCTTGTGAAAGCTTTTAATAATTAAACTAAAAATGGACTGAATAATATCAGTCCATTTTTATTATGCGCTCATTTTATCGAAAAGCTTTTCTAATTCATCATCAATGGCTTCGTTGTAGTTTGTCCAACCGCCCCAAAGAGCACCAACTAACCATGTAGAAGACCAGAAATCTTTACATTTGTTGAAACTTGTACAGTCTTTATATTCACCTGTAGTAAACAAATCATAGTATTTTGTTAAGCGTTTATAGCTCATTTCATTTTCTAAGCCCATTTCTTTTGCTTTATCTAATACTGATTTAATTATATTTTTTTCAAGTGATATTGGAACATTATCATCCCATGTATCGTCATCAAGTTTTTCGATAAGACCTTCACCGCCCTTGCCGGCAGATTCATAGTAGCCTTTTAAGAAACTTACAACATTATCTTTTGTAATTTTTCCAAGTTCTAATCCGATTTCTTCATCATCATCAGAATCAGTCCAACCTGTTAATAAACCTGCAACATTGTTGCCGCTGCTTGTTAAATCTGCAACAGCTGCTGCTGCTGCGCTTACTGCTGAATTATAAGCTGTTTCAATACTGCTTGCACTTACTTTATCACCTTTAGCACCGTTTTTGTATTCATAAAGAACGCCATCAATTAGAATGAATTCTCTTTGGTCACCTTTTTGTTCTTTATAAATTTTTCCTTCTGCTACAGTACGGTCTTCTTTAATAATATCTGTTTTAGCAACTAAGGCTGTAACAGCATTCTGTTCTGTTTTTAATTCATCAGCTGCTCTTTTTGCATCTGCTGATGCTGTTGCAATGTCATTTACATTAACTTTTGTTGTTGAAACAGTACCGCCTTTGACTTTACCGTTTTCAACCTGAGCACCTGTTAATTCACGGACTTCATCTTCGCCATCAGCATTTTGTTTTAGAACATAAACTTTACCTGTGTTATTATCAATCCAAGCTTCTGTTACACCTGCAACACCTTCAACTGATGATGCTTTTGCTAACAAATTGTCTGTACCTGTAATAGAAGTAAGTTGTTCTCTTGCAGATGCTTCAGGATTAATTCTTGCTGAGAAAACACCGCTGTCAGCAGCTACATTAACAACTACATTTGCTGCATTAATAGCAGTATCAGTAAAGCCTTCAGCTTTTAAATCTGCAACTGTTTCAGCTTCAAATAAAGTATCATTGAATAAATCAGGGTCGATTGCACCATATGATTCTTTGATTTCTGCTCTTAATTGTGCAATAGCAGCTTTTCTTGTAAGCACGTATAATTCATCAAATGCTGCTGACATATTAGGATCAACTTTATCATTTGTATTATTATAAGCAGTTTCTAATTTAGTCATTGCTGCTGTAATTTTTGCTTGTGATGCACTGTCAAGACTGTCTTTCAAATCACGTGCACGATTAATCAAACCATTAACAACAGGGCTGATAACTCCTGTTTTTACACTGTTTCTTGCAGGATTACCTGTTTCACCGGAAGGTAATGCATCATATCCTTTTTTAATTAAGTCAATGATTCTCTTATCACCGGCTGTACTATCTTTCTTTTGAGTATTCCAGCTGCTGATTACATCAAGAATATCATAAGTACCTGTTCTTGCAGCAAGATCAGCTAAGATACTGCTGTTTTGATAATTTTCCTGAGTATCTTTGATTTGTGAAATTACATCATAAAGACCTGAAATTTCGCTATCAACTTTAGAGTTATCAAATTCATAACCTACGCCTTGAAGTTTACCATAGAATGAATTTGCTTCTGTTGCATTTTCACCTGCAATACCGAATTTAATAGAAGCTTTAGAAGCTAAGAATTTTTTGATTTCTTCTTTATTAACTCTATCGTATTCAGCTTTTAAGTTATTTAATTTTTCTTCGTAAGTCTTACCAATAGGATGTTTAGCGATTTCATCAAGAGCTTCTTTTCTTGCAGCAGGCAATTTGCTGTCATCAGAAGCTAATTGTTTAACCAAAGAAAGAAGTTTATTGTATTTTTTCTGAGCAGCTCTTTCTTCAGGAGTCTGAGCTGTAGAACCTGAGCCGGAAGTATTTCCGCCATTCCAACCCAAATTACCCCATGGATTTGACATATTGCCGAAACCGCCATTGAAGTTACCCCAGTTAAAACCGCAGTTATTATTGTTATTCCATTGCCATTGACCGATTGTGTAATTAGGATCAATCAAGAAGTTCATACCGCCTGATGGCATACCGTAATCACAAAATGCACCCCAGTTTGTTGTTGGAGTCATATATAATGTAGATCTTGCCTGCATATCAGCCCAAGCCTGATTCATATGTATATTCATTGAACCCCATTCGGATCCACTTGATAAATCTCTTGCTAATAATGACGGTTGCCAACCAAAGTAGTTAGTCATACTTTTATCCTCATAATTACTCGTGTTATATATATAAAGTATGTATTTTGCATGAAATTGCCTTTTTAAAAAACATGTAATTTACAAAACTTAACATGCCAAAACACATGTACAGAAAGTAAAGTGCTTGACTTTAATTTTTGAGCAAGTATTATAATAAATGTTCGGGCGTTCAATTCGAGAAAAATCTCGAAGAAAATCCAAGAAATGGGCGTTTAGCTCAGTTGGTAGAGCGTCTCCCTTACAAGGAGAGGGTCAGAAGTTCGAGTCTTCTAACGCCCACCATTTCTTAAAAAAGAGGTCATTAAGACCTCTTTTTTTATGCTAACCGAAATTTAATTTTTATACCCAATAAGTTGATGACTTTTTGCTTATGATTGTTTTTAGCTAAAGTTTGTATTGAAAATATTTTATCTATAGGAAAATTATACATGTATTTAATCACATCTTCGATATAATAAGCCTCAACATATTTTTCAGGATTAAGTACATCGATCTGCAATGCACGATAACAATTAAGCCCTAAAATCCGTTTTGCATAACCCGCGGCCCTTTTTGAAACGTATGCATTAATCATTTCTTCTTTTTGCTGAACATAATCAGTAATATCAACATAACAATTCGGCTTCTGTATTGTTGACCAAAGTTCATATCTTACAATTTTCAAATTACGTTTATAACCTGTTTTAAATAAAAAGCGTTTTAATAATTTATTACCAACATACCTGTGTTCAATATGAGCATCCAAAGAATGAGGAACAAAAATATAGTCATAGTCTTTAAAATCAAAGTTTTTCAAATAATCATTAAAATGCTTTTTGATTTGATTTATCATAGGAGGTACACCCCATATCTTTTCGATATAGTAATTGTTTATACCTGCAAATTCCATGACATTCACAAATTCTTTGCAGCGATTTTCTGCAATTTCTTCTGCTGATAAGACATCTTGACTATATTTCACTCCGCTTGAATTTACACATAAGACATCAATTTGTTTGTGATATTTAAGTATAAATCCGCCGCAAGCTATCGCTTCATCATCGGGATGCGGAGCAATGATTAAAATCTTATCCGTATCTTTGATTTCTAAATCCATAACACACTCTCTTGTAAAATTTTCTGCAATAATTTTGACATAGTGCAATCTTGTTTAAATACATCTTCCTGCTTCAACTGTTTGAATTCTTTAGGCGTCCATGAATTGTGAAGGCATATTATATCAAAATTTTTGTGTTCCAATATATATTGTGAAAAATCATTATTAAACCAGAAATTGCGATAATTATAGATTAATTCTGATTCTTGAACAGGCTTATAATAAGTTTTTTCAGGAAAAGCATTAACTGTTTGGTCATCAATACTATAAAAATGTTTTTCCCCTGCTATCTCTAAATATTTATCAAGAATTCCATTACCCATATAATCCCAGGATTTTAATTTTTTATAATATTTACGATTAAATAATTGTGCTAACAAATGCCATTTTTTATATATTTGAACCCGTTCCCTGATTTCATTTTCCCACAAAGCCAAAATCTTCGATTCCGGTTGTGCATAAATAAAAGCAATATGTCTTTCAATCAAAACAAAGTCGGAAGGAATCTTTAATAATTCATTAACCTTGTCAGAAGTAATAATGGTGTCCGCATCTAGCCATAATCCGCCATGACGTCTTAATACCGCACATCTGATTGCATCTGCCTGTTTGGGTAAAGAGAATTTTTTATACAATATTGATTTATAACATTCGTCATCAATCCAATTTTTCAAATTAGAATAATCTAACACAACAATTTCATAATCAGGCAAAAATTTTTGCCAGGTCTGCATACATAAATCTATATACGCAGGAATATTTTTACGAGGCTCCCAGAATGTAAAAATTCTTTTTTTCATTTATGCAAGTTCCATTTCATCTTCCCGGTATATAAAATTTTACCCTAAGACTTGCTTTTTTGAATATCCTCTATTTTTCTATATTTAAAATATAAACAACAAATTTTTCCAAGAAAATCTATAAACTTTCCCGCAATATGTATCTATACGCTCACAGCCGGCTTGAACTTTATAATCATAATCACCGCCGCCCATAAAAAGTTTATTTATATGTGTTGTATTAATTAAATCTTCTAAACTTGAGTAATACAGAAACTTTCCTATACTGTATTTTTTATACTCGGAATTGTAAGACATTGTGCTGCAATAACCGTTATTTTCATCCAGAATAGAATAAGTAACCACAGCTTCTATTTTTCCATTAATACGTAATGCATAGGCAACAGAAACAAACATCGTTTTTAAAAAAGATTCCGCATCTTTAAAACTGCATTCATTATTAGTATTTTTCAACTCAATCATTCGCTCAATCAGCTCATTTGTAATCTCATCTGATGTATATTTTTCTATTTTACCTTCCAGTTCGGTTTCAATAATTCGTTTTTCTCTTCTGAGATTATATCTGTATTTTGAAGAAAACGTCTTCAAGTATTCATCATAAGTTGCAGGAAGAGATAATAAATAGTAGTTTTTGTGTTTTGCTCCCTTACATTGTCTTTTAAAATACATGAATCTAAACTTCCAAATATAAGGATATTTTTGTTGAATGAAACGAAAAGCTTTTTCCAACACTTCAACAGGAAAATCATTTAACTGCAAACCTAAAAAAGCTTCCTTTTTCTTTCTCTTTAGAATAAAAGGCACATATAAAACTGTATTTTCATATTTTATTTGCAATAAATGAAAATCATCAAATATCAAATCAAAACGATTTCCTGTCGTATTCACCTGTATTTGTTTAATCAAATCATATTTTGTGTCATCTGTTATTATTTTAAATTGAGGTTCTACCATCTTTTTTAGCTTTCTATACATTTTTACAGTTTTGT